>Ga0315914_1003860_pt1 | contig 22594 bp, 13 predicted proteins | sample MpolenodulesMG_FD_203920 | JGI IMG/M metagenome (GOLD analysis project Ga0315914, IMG submission 203920) | Medicago polymorpha root nodule microbial communities from Los Angeles, California, United States - elongated nodules | ecosystem: Host-associated > Plants > Roots > Nodule | place: USA...
ATATAATAACTTGCAATTGAAGTAAAATAGTTCTAGAAGGAAATAAAAACATATTAAATCTAATTAAAATAAACTTAAATATTAAATAAAAGACACTAATTTAAAGACTAATTATTGACTCATCAACCACCACAAAAACCACCATCAACCCTCACCTAAAAAGCAACATCAGCCACCACGCGCAGCACCACGAAAAACCACCACAAACACCACCACGAACCCTGCCACAAAAGACCCAAAATCAGCACCACTATGAAAACCGCAAAGAAGCACCACAAACCAACACAACCAAAGATCCATTGAAACCATAACAGTTCATAAGCGAACCTAGATATGATCCATCACCACCATCGTGAGTGATCCATCACCACCTATGTTGCGAGCAAACATAACCTCCATCATAACCAAGAGAGAAAACAAATCAAATAGTCTGAGACCCACAAAAACCAAACAACCACTGGCAAGCATCCAATGACACACCACGAAACCCACCAACGTCTCAACCAAACGAAACAAAAAAAAACACCAAAAACACAAATCAATCTTTACGACGACGGAGAGAGAAACCACACGTCGGAAAGGTACGGTGGTGTGGAGGACAGAGACCCTCGTCGCACCACCATCCATTTGATCTACATGATGGCGGCAGTGGATTTGGAATTTGTGTGAGGAAGAAAGGAGTACGGCGGTCCTAGGTTTAGAGAGAAAGGAGTACGTCAACTATCTTACTCACTTGATACCTCAACTTCTTTGTGGTTTTTATATTGGTTTCATAACTAATTAACTTTTCATTTTGGTCCCTTTAGTTATCTTTTGTCAATCAAATAAATCCTTACCATTAAAACCGTTAACCTAATGTCTAAGGTGGATAGACATTGCAAGTGGTCCACCAAAGACCTCATTAATTTGATTAATATTAACCGTTTAATTTTTTTCAAAATGACAACCATTGGATAATGCATGTTTACTAGATTTTATAGTGAACCATCAACACCTAAGTTTTTTCACCTTTCTTCACCTTCTTCCATCGTCCACTTCTTCTTATTCATCAATCAAATTCATATATTCATAAAAAACTTCATACAAACCCAGAAAAAAGTTTTAAAAAAAAATGGATATGTTTTGTTCTTTTCTTATGACAACAACACAACAAGAAAAACCCGAATTGTGTTTCTCCTTCCCACTCCTTTCCATTCTTCCTTCTTCCTTCCCTTTTCTTTCTTATTCGTTTCACAACAACTCAACACAGAACCCAATCTTCGTACATTGTTCAACACCAAAACCCAGGAGAAAAAAAAACCCAACATATGAATTACAATTACAATTGGTATCCTACCAGACCCAGAATCATCATCATCATCATCTTCATTCTTATTCATTCATCCTTCATTATCAAGACCCATTGTTCCTCAACACCACCACCAACAACAACAAGGAGGAAGGAGAGATAAATAGAGATTGAAAGGATGAAAAAAGAACATAAGAGAGATCCTTTTTTTAAAGAGAAATCCATGAGTTTTTACTATTCTATTTATTTTTGTACAAAAATATTACGAGTTTTAATTTACTTTTCTGGGTTTTTTTCCTTCTATGTATCTTTGAAATTTGTTATAAAAGTATGAAGATGGGGATGAAGATGAAGAATATGAAAAGAAAAGAAGATGAAGGTGAAAAAACTTAGGTGTTGGTGGTGCACTATAAGACCTAGTAGACATGCATTATGTAATGGTCGTCATTTCGAGAAAAAAAAATTAAACCGTTAATATTAATTAAATTAATGATGTTTTTGGTGAACCATTTGCAATGAACCAAAGATAACTTAAATGACCAAAATATAACGTTAATTAGTTATGGGACCAACATAAAAATAATAAATAAGTTAAGGGACCAAATATGCAATTTAGCCTTGAATAAAAAAAGAAAAATACACAATGAGAGAGAATATAAACCAAAACCGTACATTAAAACATCACTTAAACATAAAGTAAAAGAGATCCTGTAATAGCCCCATTTTCGTTAGATTTATTTTAATCCATTTTTATATGTGTTTATATGTGCGTGTATGTGATTAATTGCCTATGTGTATATTTTGGTTGGGATTAGTGGAATTCGGTGAGGAAGAGTATTTTGTTCATTTTGTGAGCAAGAGTAAATTAGTAATTTCACCATAAGGATTATTTTTAGTTTTTCAAGTGAGAACTATTATTGTTACTAAGTTACTAGTGTAGTTGTGGTAATTAGTTGTGAGCCGGTAATTATTCGATAACTTTTAACCGTAAGCGAGTAAAGACTTTTTGGATTAGTTATTGAGGGTCTTAGGTCCATTAAGACTTTTTAAGGATTAAGTCCATTAGTGTGGACACTATTTAAGCTCTAGTCTTTGTAGAAAAATAGGGTTCACATTCATTTCATAAGAATTTGAGAGGTAGAGAGAGAAAGAGCAAGAGGAAGAGAAAAGGGGTTAGAAGAGAGAAGCTTGAAGATCAAGGAGGTGATAGAGATTCTAGGAGCTAAATTGAAGCTTTGACTAGGTTTGTTACCAATTGAGGTAAGGGGGATAGTTTTCTATCATAATCGCTTAGTTGTAATCTCTTCTCTAATTATATCCAAAAGTGCTTAATTGAGATAAGTGATTATTGTGAACTTAATTGTTGAAATTCAAGCTCTTGTTTTAGTGTTATGTTTGGGTATGTGAATTTGATGATAATTGAGTTGTTGATGATGAATTTGCAAGCTCATATTATATAGAAATGGGTATTTTGTGAATTATGTTCAAATTGATGAATTGTGATATGTTGTTGTTGAATTGTGGTTGAATTCATGATTATAAGTTGTGGTTGTTGTTAAATGTTGTTGCTAATGTCATATCATGGTTTGGGTGTGAATTAAGTTGAGTTGTTGTTGTTGTTGAATTGAGTTGTTTGGAAGAAATGAATTGTTTTTTTTGTTAAAGACATAATGTTTTGGGAAAATCATTTTCAAACAACTTCTTAAGTTATTCAAATGTCGTGAAACGGGTGTATTCGACGTGTTAGAGCCTCGGGTCGCGCCTTAGATCATTTTTGACGGATGGAGGACATAACTATTCGTTTTTGGGGCGAAATAGGCGAAAACTCATGGCCGAAACACGCGAAACCGCACGTTTAAGAGCGATGCGCCTGAGGTGGGGCGCTAGGCGCCCACTAAGAGGAAGCCAGCGCTAGGCACTGCATCCCGAGCGCCAGGCGCCGAGACAGGAACAATAGAAATGTTGTTTCGCGTTTAGGTGCTTGGGGGCAGACGTGTAGGGGTCTTATGCGACCGTTTGGACATGTTATTTTTCTATTTTCATTCATATTACTACCTGAACATACTTGGCTTGGTGGAAACTTGGATTTTCTAAATGGTTTGAAACTTGACATTGTGACATTTTCGGTTTTTGGAATTTATCGAATAATGAACTTTTATGAACAAAGAGGATTGCATGGTTAGTCTACAATTCATATGGACTTAGGCGAAGCATGCAGATTTGGTACAATATCTTAATCATGTAAAGAAATTTGCATGGTTAGTCTACAGAATTACAAATAAATTTGTTTGAGGTTGAACACTTGATATACAATCATTGGTGTTCACAATGCAAATAAGATACAGACTCTTAAGACTGTAGAATTTCTAAGATATGAACTTTGATAATAAATTCTAAGTCAACTTTTGATGTGAAACAATTTCAGCAGAGTTTTTGCACTTGTAAAATTGTTGTATGAGTCTTGTTTAAAACTGCAGGTCTTCACTCCTTTATATAGTGGTGTGAAAGATACGTTGGAAATTGCCAGCACATCAAATAGAGGCGTTTGAAGCTTGATCAAATCACCAATGATATGTTGCCTGATTTGGTTATTGTCATATGAAAGATCAATTTCAAATCCATTCCAAGTGTGGAGGAACACCGTTGCAGGCACAGTTGTTGTTCTTGTACTAACATACACAAAAACAAAGTAGAGGAGATAGTGGTTGTACACTTCGTACAAATGTCCTTTTTCAACGCTCTCAACTGAATAAGCATCCAATGCCTTCAAGTCCATTTGAAATAATCGTTGTTTTATTCTCTCAATCTTCTGCAATGATAGACGTGATTCATTCATCATTTGAACAACATTTGAAGTTCTTCAGTCTTCCAGCTTCTGGTGAACTGCTTCTGAAGAGGTGCTTCTGATGACGTCAGCTTCTTCAGAACCGCTTGTCTTCAGAACCTCTTCTTCAAATTCTTCAAGCTTCCTTCTTGTTGATTTCATTGCTCTCATTTGTTCTATCAGAACCTATGCTTCAAAGAGACACTAAATTTTTTCTATGGTCCTGCATACTTGAACAAATATTAGCATATCTAATTAACACTTTTAATACCTTGTTATCATCAAAACTCAAAGGGTAATGTTAAACACATTTTGTTCCAACAATCTCCCCCTTTTTGATGATGATAAATACTAGTATTCAAAATGTTCAATTGTTGTTAATCTAATTAACAAGTTGACTTTAAGGGTATGAGGTTTGTAAGCTCCCCCTGAGTTCTATTCATGTTAATTAAATTCATCATTAAAAACGTAATACTCTCAGAATAATCTCACATTTCTTTAATAGACTAAGAGATGAGAAGAAGGTCCTATTAATTCAATTAATTTAAATTAAATTAATGGGGCTCAGAGCCTATAAATAAATACTATACATCTACTCCCCCTTTTGTCATCAACAAAAGGATAAAATAAAGACAAAATGAAGGGATGAGAAAAACATAGTGGGAAAATAATAAGGATAAAACATGTTCAGAAGCAAATAATGTAGTCAGAAGCAAAAACATTCAAACATAGTATTCAGAAGCACAAACTAAAGACAAAAATATATAGAAAGTAAACAAGCTAAACAAAATTGGTATGCAATCTAAGGTTTGGCTTGTTTCTTCACAATTTCCATCAAGTCTTGTATCAAGTTGTTTGTCTTCTCTGATTGTTTCTTCATTTCTTCTTTGAACTCATTGTTACTCTTGATCAGATTTTCTTCTCAGATTCTTGTTTGCTCCTGTTGATCCAACATCTTTCTCTGAAGTTCAGAAACCAACACCTTGTGCTCAAACAAGGCTTTCTTTAGTTCCTTGTTTTCCTTCTCTAAGACAGGATCATCTTTTAGCTTCTTGAGGATAGGAGCATCTGAAGTCTGAATCTTCAACTCAGTTAACCACCTGAAATATGGATTCTCAGAATGCACACTAGAAGAGATAATGCTTGAAGCATCCAGATACATAGGCGTGTTTGATAAGTACATTCTGCTCTTCTCTAGAGTTTTGTTGAGTTCTATTTCTTCCATGTTCACAGTTACTCCCTTGAACCATTGCTGAAGATCAAGCAAGGCTTTGTCATGAGCTTCCAAGGACAGCTTGTGAAGTTCACACATCATGTATTCCACTATGTTCCTTAGAGAGGTCCACTCACTGACATAGTCCTTCTCATGTATATAGTTGTTTCTGGTCTTCACCAATTTGTTCAGGTCTAAGAAAATATGTTCACATGCCTATTTTAATATAGCAGAATCTAGCAACAGGGTAGGAGGTACAGTTAGATTTGTAAGTTGAGGAGTAATCGAGGAAGAGGGTTTAGAGTTTATGATGGTTGAGGTATTGCTTTCAGTAGAAAGAGTTTGGTTAGGTACAAAAGGTGGATCATTGACATGTTCTAAAACAAATGATGAGGATGAGGCTATGGTTGTTCCGATTTGGGTGGGAACTGTAACACCCCGTTTTTCCAATAATGTAAATAATACATACAATCAGAGCATTCAACATTAAACGGAATGTCACACTACATTAAAATATAAATAGAGAAAAATTACTATTTATTAAAACAACTTTCTCAAAATTCAATTACATCGCAGCGGAAAATTAATTCATTATTCAACAACATTGGAACTACGACCTCAACGTAAACAACTTTAATGAAATTCTAATTCAAATAGTTTCAACAACATAGTTCATGAATAATACGTAACAAATGGAAAACAACACAAATATCCCCATCCCGTTATGTATCAGAGTGACCCTAAGACGACGCATGAGAGAGTCAACTCACAACAGCAGATAATCCTGGTTATCTGCACGTTACCCACGTAGAGGCAACATTCAAACAGAAGGGGTGAGATTCACATTAAATAATAATAAGCATATAATTCATCAACAGAATTTAACAACATAAACGACAATAATTAAACTACGTTAATGCTTCACATAATTTTCTCAATAACAACTCATTAATTAATTCTACAACTTGACAACACAACGACAACTCCGACAACTCAACATCAACGACAATGCAACGGCAACAACATCAACTTGACAATGCACTATGCATGTGGTACCAATCAGGGCATTAAGCCCCCAACTTATAGAGCATAGACTCTCAACTTATAGAGCATTGGCTCTCAACGTGGTATGAATGATCAAGCATTCAACAGGGCATCAAGCCCCTAACTTTGTATGAATGTTTATACATTCAACAGGGCATCAAGCCCCCCAACTTTATATGAATGATTATTCTTGGACTCAGCAACAAATGCAACAACGACCAACAACTTCAACGACATCGACAACAACTTACAACTTTAACGACATTGGTGACAACAGAGGCAACAACTTCAACGTAATCATCACTTAGCGACATACTCAACAACAATATATAAATATATCCACATAAGGTTATATATAAAAATCATCCATCAACAATATTTTCACAATTAACAACATTATTCTTTGCAAATAAACAATGATTTCATTCACACACTTATAATTACGAAACTCAAGCATTCATATCCTAATTAAACTTCTAATACTCAAGTTTTGAAGTTTAGAAGCAAACCATAAGTTTTGGGAAGACTTGGAGATAGTTATGCTAAGTTTCCTTAAAATTTCTCCAAGACCTACTTGGAGTGCTTTCATCATAACTCCTAAAAATCATTTTCAAGTCAAACTAAACCCATTGGAAAGCTAACAAAATTATCTAGAACTTTCATGTTTACACCAAAAGCCAATTCAAAACAGAAAAGGGCGAAAAATGCGAATGTTTTTCTAGATTGGCCTGACAGAAAATCGGTGGCCGATTTTGGGCTTCACAGCAGTTCAAAAATCAGCTTAACAATGCGTTTTTCACTTAAGAATACCCGAATTTCATCTACCCAAATCCCAAATTTGATAGGAAACATTACCTAGGATTATTCTACAACCTAAACATTAATTTGTACCCTAATTCATTGGATTAGCTACATGTTCTACCATCAATTTCAATTCAAAACCTAATTCACAAATTCACAAGTTCACAAACAATAACATGCTAAACTCAATTTCAGAATTATACAACCTAAAATTAGAGAAAGTTAATCCCACCTTTACCTTAGACTGGTTGATTACAAGGTTCTACAAGCTTTCCCTTCTCTGGCTCTTCTCTTCTCTTGGTTTCTCCCTTTTCTCCCAAAAACTTGTTTTACGTGAAAAACTCTCTGACTCTTAGTGTTCCTATTCTTATTTCCTTAACCAATTCTCTTAATTCTACTTAATTCCACTAAACTCCTCTAAATACTAGTTCAGCCCTTCAAGTCTAATTATTCTATTTTCAATCATATTCTACTAAATAATAAAATAAAGCCATTTAATAAAATAACAACATACCACATAATCAATTAAATCATATAATTAGACTATAAACCCAATAAAATAATTAAATAGATAAATAGGACGTTACAGGAATCTCATTCACAACATGTTCTATGATCATTTGTTCAGGTACAACAGGGTTAAGTGTAGTCTCAGTTAAAGGTTGGGCTGCACTTATGGGTTGAACATTAAGAGTCTATTCTTCTAATCGAGAGAAATGTTGATCAGAAACAGATTGTTCATGGAATGGTGATCTCTTCTTGGATATGTTTCTGAGTGCAATGCCAAAAGATATGTTTGAATGAGTTGCATTGAGATGGTATGGGTGATATTCAGGATGAATAACCAGTTCAGTGCAGGTGTCTGTGGCCATTTCTGAATTAGGTTCTTGTTGTTGGGGGCTTTCTAAAGTAATTTCATCAGAAGCTAATTCAGAGGCTTTTTCTAGGTTTGGCTCACAAGTTTGGGTTGATGGTTGAGGTTTAGTTGATGTAGATGTAGTGGGAATGTCAGAGTCAGGAGCAATTGATTGAATGGGTTTCAAGACATCAGGTCTACCCCAATGGCCTTCAGGTAGTCTCTGACCTACATCTATGTGCCTTTGAATAAGGTTATCTATTCTTTCTTGAACAGATGGAACCATAGGAACATATTCACCTGATGAGTTAAGGTTTGATGGTGATGAGGTTCAGGAAGTATATGTGCTAGATGAGAGTTTAGACAATTCAGGATCTGCTATATTTTCAGAAGCATTGTGAATAGAATCTTTACCTTGATGATCTTCAGTAGCAGCATCTGAGGCTTGTTCTTCAATTCCTGAAGCTTCTACCCTCTGAACTTCAACTGACATCTTCAAGAGATTCCCAGCTTCTGCTGATGCCAATTCTTGAACTTCTTCAGCAGCTTCTATAACTTTCTGTGCACTCACACCAGCATCTTCCCTTAACATGCTAGAAGCAGGAATTTCTATTTCTTTAGCTATATACATAACTTTATGAAGTGCAACAACATCTGCAGCCTTCTTGTTCCTTATTTCTCTTGTCACCAACTGTTAGCATGTATTTACAGAAAGAAGACTTAAATGCGGTCAGACTAAGGTTGACTTTGTGCCTGAAGAAATAAATGTTGTTATTCTTAGATACTTGGTCGAAATTAGACTTAGTTTATCGCTACCCAAATAAACATACTTAAACTCTCTTGTGCCATTATTGAGGTATATGTTGATATTGTCCATGATTTCCATTTTAGGAATCGTTTGATGTAATGTGCATTTATTTGATGATGTTTAGGGGTTTTGACGTTGGAAAACATTGCGAGAAAAGCATCGGACGACACTACAGACCTCCATACGAGTCCACAAGCCAATTGGAAAAATGGGGAAGTCAGACCCATTTCGCCAATGGCGAGTTTCATCTAGAGAATTTCGCTATTAGCGAAATATTTCGCTAATAGCGAGTTTCTTCGGGTCTGTAGTGCAGATTTTGCATTTTTGACCTAAACTTCATCCAATTTGATTCTACAATGCACCACATACATCCATAAACTTATATAAGCATTAGATATATCTTGCATGTCAATTTTAACAGAAACATAACAATAATTGGTATTGGGTGCTAAGATTATATCATTTTATCCTTAACACTAATTCATGACATTTTTACTAAAATTGCTCAAACCAAGGGTAGGTTAACTATCTAAGAACTCAGATGTGATGATCAAAGGTTGTAATCAAGCTTTCCAACTCCACTTCAAACCCTAATGCATGCAATCCAACCCTAGCTTGCGTGATCTTGCTCCAAGAATATCTTCAAGTTACCATCCTCTTGTATCACTTCAAATTCTCATTTGATCTTGCACAATAACTCACCCAATTTCATGCTTGACCACTCATGAGAACAATTCTTGGAAAGTTGATGGTTTGGGGGAGGAAGGTGGGGCGGCCTCTTAGAGAGAAGGAGGAGAAAATCCCATTCTTGTGAAGTTTAGAGAGAGGAAGAATAATGCATAATGAATAATTCTTGACCAAACATGCTTTTATACTCCTTATGTGAAAATATTGAAATACCCTTGGTCTTAATTGCGTTTATACTGACACTGATGATTAACCCATGCTTAACTAACACCGCTTCATAATACATTCCTCATCGTACCGAATCTCATTAACATTGTTCTCTTGCACACCTCAACAGATATAATTCCAATACTGACGAGTGAGATATTACATTGGATGTCTTTTAGCATGGTTTTAGTTGCCATCAGAAACATGGTTTCTCTCAAAAATAAGTTTCAAATCATTCACCATTATGCACAATTTGTGGTATGTAAAGTAGCTTAAAGTAATGTCTATCTCTTAAATGATAAAATATCTCTAATGTATCATGACATTCTTCTGTAGTCAACTAAGATTTCACTTGAAGATTTCATTGGGAAGTTAAGGTTGATTGTAAACAATATAAAAATTCTGAAAATAAATTTCAAAATATTTAAATAATTTTTTGAATTTTTTTGAATATTATATATTTTGAAAAATAATGATTTTTTTTAAAATTAAAATTTTCGTAAAAGAACAAGAAATTAGAACTTCTTTTAATTTATAATTTATTTTCGAAAATTATAAATTTATAACTTTTGAAAATATAATTGTCATTATTTTTGAAAACGCCAATATATAATTTTCAAATTAAAAAAAAAAAAATTTCGAATATTTAATTTTCACATTTTTTTTCAAATTTTTTAATTTTAACAGTATTTTTGTCAAAAAATTAATTTTTCGAAAATTTTAATTTTCAAAGTTTTTTTTTCGGAAAAGTATTTTCAGATTTTTTTCCGAAATTTTTTATGATTTTTAAATTTTATAAAATAATTTCCAAAATTTATTTTTATTTAAATTTTTTTAATTACGTGGACTGCCACGTCAGTGCCACGTGGCAAAAGTTGCACAGTCAGCAATTGCCACGTGAGCGATTAGCATGCCAAGTCAGACATGAAGTGGGGCGAGGGACCTTTTTCAAACAATTTTTTTTACAGGGATGTATTTCAAAGTTTTTTTTTTTACAGGGACGAAAATCAAAACTGGCCCAAATTACATGGACGATTATCATATTTAAGCCTTCATTTTATCGTCATAATTTACAGTTTTGATCGGGAACTTTAGTGCATGCTTGCTATTGGAACTTTATAACGATTTATTTTGAAATGTTTGGTGATTAGATGTACTATGAACTTTCATATTTTATGGATTTGTAATAAATGTCATCAATTGGATATTTCTTGTATTATTTTCACTTTAAAGTGATTTTGCGCAATTCACACTACAAAATGATGAATTGAACATGCAACTTGTTTGTGGGAGCCAATGATAAACATTGTTTAATTTTTTCATGTCTTGATGAAACATTCATGAACGATGTTCTCTACTATTATTGGGTAGGCTTGTGCTGAGTCAATACTGGGTTGTCTACTATTGACATAATCTGCTGGCATAATATGTATGTAACACTGTAATTGGATGTCTTGACACAACTTGTGCAACGACTCTTCACTTAATACTGATAACTTTGCTCATCCAAGAACAAAAATTTTCTTGAGAGTATAGCATGTTATCATTGTCATTATTTTCATTTCTAGGATTTGATAATAAATCATCTAGTAATTGTGGTTCTCTAATGTGATCATCTTTGTAAGACTCAATTTAATCGCAAAGAAAAATTAACCAGGACACGCTATATGACACAAATAGATTATAAAAGAAGGACACAAATGTCCTTAAACAAAAACATTATAAGATACAAATAAATTAAAGTAGGCATTTCATTATGATCGATAAAAAATACAAAATATGAAAATAAAAATAAAAATAAAGAATATTATAATATGAAATATATTTCATAACGATCAAAGTTTTTTTCAATTTAATAAATTAATAATAAAATGAAAGAGATTTAGACATATTTGTAGGGATTTACGTTACATGCTATGAGTAATAAATTGTAAGAAAATAGCATTAATAGATAAAAATAAGATAAAAAATACCAATCACATATAATATAATTAATTAAGGTTACATATATTTTTTTGTTGATGTAAATTTTCAAATTATTTTTACTTCATATATATATTTTCTTCAAACCTTGGTCCTCAATATGACATTTATCGTTAAATTTAGTCTTTAATGTTATTTTGTTCAATAAACAAATCATTAATAAATATTTTTATTGTTAAATTATCTGTTTACAACATCTATAAACAAATAATAAATTTCAATACTCCATACAAACGTATCGATTAATATCCACATAACATCGTTATCATATTCATATCCGATACGAATACGTCTCAATATTTTTAGAATTCAAGCTTTACACCATCTACAAAGAAACACCAAACTTCACTTTGTAAGTTTGTAACATACCATCGTGGCATTTAACCATTGGTCCAATCTCACACCAAACCCAAACCACATTACATCAACACACCAAACCTTAACCTTTCAACGACCAAACAAAAACTCTCTCTCTCTCTCTCTCTCTCCAAATTTCTCTCTCTAAAACCTTCCAAAAATGGTATCCAAAAACCCGAACCCGCCAGAAGGTTTCTGCCTGGATCCGACCAGCATGGCTCTACCGGGTTTCGGTCCCTTCGCCGCCGTGAACTCGTCGGAAGACGCCTCCAAGAAGATCAGGAAGCCGTACACGATAACCAAGTCTAGAGAAAATTGGACTGAACCTGAACATGACAAGTTTCTCGAAGCTCTTCAATTGTAATGTTCACTTTTTTGCTTTTTCCTTTTTTTACATTTTTATGCATTTATTTTACAATTTTTATTGCATATGAATTTTAGTGTTATGTTAAATTGATATGTTATTTAGTGGCTGTGAGTGTTCAGTGACGGTTTTGTTAGTTTTATATGGTGAATTGGTTGCAAAGGTGTGGAATTTAAGGTTTTTTTTTGTTTGGAATTAGGGTTTTTTTTTATGAATTTGAAGATGTTAGAGTGGAAATGATAAAGTATGAAGCACCGATATGGACACTGGACACGACACGGACACGCCAATACGGATAAAAATTTGAGAAAATCACGTAATTCAGTGTAATTATATGTGTCGGTATCGTGTCGGTGTTGGACACGATAGGTGTCCGACATTGGGACATGGTTAATCTGAGAAGTGTCCGTGCTTCATAGATGATAAATGGGTAGGGTCAAGTTTGATATTTTTACTTTTATTCTTATAGCATTTTTTTTTTTGCTCAAGAAATTTTTGTAATTGAACTTTAGTATTGTTAAGTTGAAATGAGTGTTTAGAGATGGTTTTATTAGTTTTATGTGGTGAATTGTGTGCAAATGTGTGAAATTTAGGTTTTTATGGAAGTGAGGATTTTTTATTTATTTATGAATTTGAAGATGTTGGAGTAGAATGATAAATGGCTAGTGTTAAGTTTGATTATTTTTGTTCGTAAGACCTAGCTCAACTGGCAATATCAATATTGCTAGGCTTCCATACTTTCTCTTGGATTCAAAGCCGAGACCTCGCAGTTGTGTTCTTCTGTAGACCAAGGTTTTGCTAACGAGTGTCCTTAGGGTATTAGTTAAGGAACCTATTAAAGGAAAATTCAAGTCAAACACTAGTCAATATTTTCTCATACAAACTCATCTTTAGAGTTTTGTTTGTTCACCAACGCAAGGGCATTCATTAGCAATTTTCTTATTTTTAATGCTGAGTTAGTTGACTAGTTGACAGAGTGCAATAATAGTGAATTAGGGGTTTGCTTGATTTATGTTTTTATTACCTAGTTGCGTTAATTACTAAATGGGCAAACCATCATTTTGGTCCCTCGAAGTGTAACTGGTTGTCACATTGGTCCTTGAATCTATCGAAATTGCAAACACATTCACAAGTGTCTTTTTAATTATATTTTTTTGAGGGACGAGTGTCTTTTTAATTAGTCATTTTGGTCTTCAAATGTTCAATTTAGTCCTCGTTGGTCAATTTAGTCCATGAATTTAGGGTTTTTGAATTGGGGATTTCTTTATGACTTTAAAGATGTTGGCGAATGGCTAGGGTAAAGTTTGATTATTTTTAAGGTCTTGCCAACAAGTGTCCTAAGGGCATTGTTGAAAATACAAGTCAAACACTTGTCAATATAATACTAAATACAACTTTTTCCCATACAAACTTACCTTCTTTTTTGATTGTTTAACCAATGCGTCGGGGAGCACTCGATAGCATTTTCCTCATTTTTAATATGAGTTAGTGAACGCAGTGAAACAATAGTGAATTAAGGGTTTGTTTGATTTTATGTTTTTATTACCTAGTTTCCCTTAATTACTAAAATGGGCAAACCATCATTTTGGTACCTGAAGTGTAATTCGCCATTTCAGAGACTCTCATTGGTCTCTGAATCTATCAAAATTGCAAAACATCCTCAATTGTCTTTTTTATTAGTTATGCTGGTCTTCAAATCTTTGTTTAGGTAGTCAGTTTAGTCCTCGGTGGTCAATTTTTATACATTTAGGGACTCGAATGGTTGTTTGGCCTTACTCTAAAATGGTCAGATCATTTTTTATTTTTTTTAAATATTTGCAAATGAAATTTTGACAACACTATTTTGGTATTTACACCAACTTCTGTAGAAAATACTAATCTTTGATAGAGTAAACATAAGGTGATATTTTCTAGATTAATAATGAAAATAGGAAACGCCAACAGAAATAATTTCGTGAACCAAACTGGTCGTTTTAGTTTCCTAATGTTTATCAAAGAAAAGATGAAGATGTGTATGAGTTGTTTTGTAATAGAGTATAAAAAATGGTTGAGAGCTGATTATATATATTTTCTGAAATGTTTTTGTCAGTTTACGTATTTATTTTGTCGTTATGGTGTCAAATTCCACTTTTGGTTCAAGCCCTGGCGTGTAAGCTACGCTGAAGGGGATGAATTTGAGATATCAATTGGAAAAGTTATAGCATAAGGACATATGTTTGATTTTAGTTGTTAAGGAGAGGGAATGGGGCAATGATCATTAGCTATATACCAGAACTAGAATTGCACCATATGTTCCACTTGAAATGGAATACTCGGGCTACTTATATTGAAATTATGGCTGTGTTTAACCGGTTGCAAATCGCTTCCCGTTTCCCAGTTGACCAGTAGTACTTTCCCATTTCTCGGTGGCACTCGGTCAAAGTGAAGTTAGCTGTTTGAACTATTGTTTTCTATTTTCATTCTGACATTGCTTCTTTTGATTAGAATGGACAATTTGTTTTTCCTTACGAAAACAAATAAATGAAGGAGACTAGATCTAACTGAACCTAGGTGTATTGATATGGCATCTGGATAAAAATATATTTGGAAAATGTCTGAAAACAAGGATTATTTGACTAATTAATCTATATTAACATTCAGATTGTTATGGAGATTATCTTCATTTAAAATAAATACACCTATAATGTGCATATGTTGACAGTATAATCTTCTACGTGGGACTTAGAATTGTAGTAGCAAAGTAAATATGTTATTCTTTCATTAAACAAAACAAAATGACATGAAGCCATGCTACTCTCAGTGGCGGATCTTGAGTTTTATTCTTGGGGGTGCCAAATTTTTTTGAAATATATACTAAACTGTGCCTGAAAGTTACGGATGTTGTAAAGTGATGGAGTGGTAAATTTTGCTTGATTGCAGTGAGGGGGTGCTGGTTCAAGTCCCAGCAAAGACATTTTTTTATATAATTAATCAAAAATACAAAGAAATGTTAATAAAAAAGACATAAGTGGGTGCCGAACCCGCGACCTCTAATACTTTTACCAAGCATTTAACCACTAGACCAGACGGAAGTTAATGACATATCATGACTAATACCATATATATAGAAACCTTGGGGGGTACCATGGCTCCCATGGGTCCCAAGGAAGATCCGCCACTGGTTACTCTGGATGCTTACTATAATTTTCTGTCATATTAGGAATTTTTTTTCCTTTTTCGAAAATACGATAGAAAGAATATGGGAATTAAGAATCCCTCCTGAAAAGTAAAAAGAAGAAACAAGTAAGCCAGTGATCATTACTTTCCTGTAACAAATGTGAAGGTTGATAAACACTTTCTATCAACCTTTACTTTTTAAAATATATGCATTTTTCTCTTACCATATATACAAATCAAATTATAACTTTTTTACTTTAATTATGAAGATAATTTGAGAGTGATGTAAATCATTGCATTGCAAGGTTGAAACGAATTCCTTTCGATAACTGTGGTAGTTGCGGTCCTTTCTCATTCTTGGTGTCTCCATTTTTTATTATTCTCACATTTATTATTCCCTTATTCCTTTGTCCAGGTTTGACCGTGATTGGAAAAAGATTGAAGCATTTGTTGGATCAAAGACTGTTATACAGGTAATTTCAAATTCATGAAAAATTCTTCACCAGAAGTGCATCAATATCACTATCTTAAACATTTCCTGCTTTAAGTCTACACCTTTCATTTTCAACTTGTATGTGTTCACAACTCATCTCATTTTCCTTACAAATAATTTGTTACTGGTGCTTGGGAGCCAAATCAACAGACCCGTGAAAAGAATAAGGGGTTGAGTATTCACTGATATATATATTCGTGTCTATGTGAATTCAAATAAAAAAGGTGGGAGAAAATCCATGATTTAGTAATGCAGGTAATTGGAACTAAAGCATGGTGAAATTACATGTCAAAAGACACACATCTTTACTTCCCTTCCCGCACACGATGTGTTATTAGACCATATTCTCATCAATGTTCACTGACATATCATGCCCAACTGCTCTAGTAGGAATGGTTTGTTAATCCCTGGTTCATTAGAAAGTTGATATTTTATCCTGTTTTGAAGAGTGAAAAGGTTGTTTGGTTGTTAAGGCGCTTCAATTTGAAATTCATTTCTTGATGCGAGTTTCATGCTGACACAAACATACATTTTTTAGAGAAACGAGGGAAGAATTCTCTTGATTATTAGCATAAATTGTAGAACATTGAGGGTCTTTCTATGCTGATTGATGTTTTCCCAGCTCTCAAATAAATAGCTACCTAACCTCACTAACCAACTCTCTTTTATTCTATATCTAACATTATCCAGTTAGGACAATTCCCAATTCTTTCTCATTCATCCCATTCTCATGAATTTCTCGTTCATTCTTCACCTAGACATGACACGAAATTCCTGCGCTATGATTTATATCCAATGGTTAAGGGTTTCACGCAGTGGAGGATTGGTCTATCAGAACACTGGCCCATCATGGCATGTGCTAAAAAATTTAAGTACTTACTACGTAATCATACATGACTTGGTACCATGATAAATGAACCAACCACAATGATTGCAGTGAACAATATTAGTATTTTTTTTTCTTCCTTCTATACACATGTACAAAAATATCTATGCTTGTCTATTGATTGAGTGTCTTGAAAGATATTAATGTTTTTGTTTGGGGCTTCTGTTATTTTATTTTGTATGTTTCAATGTCGTATCGTATGCATGCCTCATGTTAAGAAGGACTAAAAGAATACGTCCTGCTGACTTTGTAGATACGTAGCCATGCACAAAAATACTTTCTAAAAGTTCAGAAGAGTGGAGCCAATGAACATCTACCTCCGCCCAGACCTAAAAGAAAAGCTGCCCATCCCTATCCTCAAAAAGCTTCCAAAAGTGGTAATAATCTTTACCATATATATAAATTTATATTTTTCCTGTGAGACAATATAACTACAGTTCTTTCTAATGATTTGTATTTAATATTTGACAGCTCCTGTACTCGGGCAATTACCAGGATCTTTTCAATCTTCACCGGCTTTGCTTGAACCTGGATATATAATGAAAAATGAATCCATACCAATGCTTGAAACTCCAATTATGAACACTGTGGTGTCTTCCTGGTCAAACCACACGTTGCAAAACACCAATTTGTTACATGGTATTTAGTGCTACATGTTTTTGGAGCTTAGGATTTTGCTTGTATATAATTTTAATATTGTCCTTAAAAATTGTCATTTTATTCATGATAGTAGGAACTTGTAACCTCAAGAAAATGATCTGACTACTTTCTTTTGTTTGCAACATCATGCCTTTTGCAGTGCCAAAGGTGAATAATTCTTGCAGTAGCACTGAAAGTACTCCAAAAGTGCGGCCGGTTGGTGAATCTAATAATCAAGTGAATAAAAGCCTTCCTTTGAGAGGCAAGACTTTAATGATTTCCCTTTATAATTTCAAGTTGATTTCCTTTTGCAGTTTCATGTAAGCAGTGCAAGGTTATGTGTTGTTATATACAGTTTTTTCTGAAATAGGCATGTGTTAAATATTTGTTTGCTTGACGCCAATTTCATATCTAAAAGCCATGGTATGTAGGGTTTCTAGTAACTTAATTTAACCAATTAGTTGAAAGTGCTATGATCTTATTATTTTACCCTCATTAGTCGAGTCAGATATTCAGTCTTGAGCGTAAGGGTGTGTTGAGAATCCTACATCAACTAGATATATTGCCCAGGTAGTGCTTAACTGCTTAGAAGACTGGACAACCCTCACCTAATTAGCCGATTTGAAAGGTTGAGTTAGACAAAAAACTAGTTGGTATCAAAACCTACCCGGGATCCGCTATTGGGTACGATCCACCCACAATGGCTAGAAGTATCGTCTGAAAAAGGCAATTAGAGCTTAGGCATTCAAAAGGAAGTTATGTAGGTTGTGTTAGGTCATGTCTCCAAATTTTGAGATGGTATCAAGGCTTATCTCAAATCTATGGTTATGCCAAGATCTGTATATTGAGAGTACCACATATTTACTATATTTATGATTCTTGATAATTTATTCAGCATTGTAATGACTTTTATTTTGGACCAAATGGTAAGGCTGCGTACAATACACCAAATGGTGGGACCCCTTCCCGGACCCTGCGTATGCGGGAGCTTTAGTGCACCGGGTTGCCCTTTTTATTGTAATGACTTTTATTTTATTTTTAATGCAGTTCTTCCAGATTTTTCTCAAGTATACAACTTCATTGGAAGTGTATTTGACCCAGAAGCATCTGAGCATTTACAGAAACTCAAACAGATGGACCGTATAGATGTTGAGACGGTATTGTTATTCTGTCAGCTTGATTTGATTCTGTTGTACTTAGTTATAACAAATTAATTTTTTAAATTCCCCCGACATTTAATATCTACATTTTGAAATAACATAAAACCTTTATTGCACCTGATTTATCATTGACCTGTGTGATAATTGTGTAAATGAAATTTGTGGCTGTCCAAATGTGCTTACAAATGTATGGTCTTGGTTCTGTATAGGTGCTTCTGTTGATGAGAAACCTGTCAATCAATTTAACTAGCCCAGATTTTGAGGATCACGTAAGTATTCATGCCACTGATCTTTTAGATTGTTAAAAAATATCAAATATGTTTCGATGAGTAGTACATGCCTCTACTAGACCATTGTAGAAACATTCCTAGAGTTCATTATGGTACACTATTATAATTATTGTCTCTTGTTTTTTTTTTTAATTATTGGTCTGAATCGGAGTATGATTTTTAGGAGTGCTATTACATGACATCTCCTAGTCTGTAATTTTTCCTCTCAACTTAGTGAATTTTTTGTCATCTCATGAAAGGAAATAAAAGCGAAATGTACCATCAATTTCTTCTGTAGAAATATTGGAATTTAGAAATAATCGTAAATTGTGTTCCCCTCCCTTGAAATATGTCACATACCTTTCCATTTTACAAAAGACGCCCAAATTTCACTCACCACCTCTCATCTCTTTTGTAAAACTACAGGGTTTAAATAGACCTGAGGGGGAGGTGAATGTTATTTAGGCTTACCTCAGGTGATTGCAATCTGCATTAGAAGTAAGTATCAATGCTAATCTTTAACCGCTTATTGAAGTCGTATATTTTGGGTCATTTTTATTTAAGAGAATCAACTATAAGATTTAAATGATTTTAAATAAAATGAAAATCTGATGTGACTGCCACATCATCACAGTGGACATGTCCATGTCATTTAATCAGGTGTCATGTCATCCAAATCGAAGGCCGAAATGGGAGTAGACCAAAATTGCAAATTTTGTAAAATAGGGGGACCAAAATTGCGGGGGAAAAATAGTGGACCAAAGTTGCAGATATAGTAACATAAGGAGACAAAAACTGCATTTTAAGCCTTTTTTATATATGATTGTGTGCCTTTTTTCCTGATGACTGATGAGGATGCTGCAAGTTTCTTGCAGAAAAAGCTGCTTTCATCCTATGAAGTTGATCTAGAGACAAACAGCTATCTCAATCCAGATAGACCGATACACGACGAGCCATTGAAGAGTGCTACTACTTAATTAGATGGGATTGGATCCATAAGATTGGTTCATGTTTTCAGCAACTGGAATCCATAATTTTGCATTAGGTAAGGTGCATTGGAAAGTTCACAAGCTGAGAGGTTCCAGTCACAAGATCTTGTACTAGTTTGTAATTGCTGTTGAAGCTAACAAAAGCCTTGATTCTCTTCATTCAGTTGGAAGTGTCGTGTATATATAAAACAATCTATTATAATAGACAATAAAAATGTAGAAATGTATAGCTTTGTGAAATTATTTGATAGGTGGTTTTGTAGTTTGAAGAAAGAACAAAGAAATTGCAGGTGATAGGTTCAAATTGATAACTAACATTTGTTATTTAAAGAGGACAAAACTTATATACAGTACCCTAGATACTGTTTGTACTGTCATTCTAGGCTTTTATTCTAAATTAACCTAACACCTGTGAGTGCTCCACCGTTAAAACTAAAAAATATACGAAGTCACAGATTCGCAGAGAGCGTTTTGACACGGGCAGCGAAGACGTTTGAAGGATGTTGTGAGCGCCTCCAAGAACTGAACGACATAGATACTTCGTCAAAGAATTCCACAATGGCGGGAGAATGGTTGAGGAGTGACCCAAGAGATACTCTACCCCCCACCCATGTCGACAATGGTGGATTTGCTAGTGTTGTCATTGAATACCTCACTGGGAGAGCCATTGGGCGGAGGATTGGGTGCAGGCATGGCCGGTGAGGTTGAAGGGTTGTTCTTGGTCGGAGGTTGGTTGTGTGGAGTTGTGGTAACATATAACCTGTGAAGCCCGGATATGAGATACGATACTACGCCGATACGGAAAAATTTCAAAAATCAAGATACGATACGGTTAGGATACGTTAATAAAAAAAATTATATAATTAGATATACAATATAATTATAACCATTTTTTTAATATACAAATATATTAACAAACAAAAGTCATAGACTCGTAACACATCAACATAAATATAAATAATATTGATGATTAAGAGAGTGATGATTTGTCAATTACATACAAATATATCCCAAAAAGTGCACCATGAGTGCTATATTATATTTATATCCAGAAGGAACATTGCTAGTGTTATACTATATCGATCCAAGAAAGAAGCACTATATCCAAAAAAGAATACATCATTACTCAAGAGTTAAGTTATTTTGGTTAGCATTAATTGGAAAATATCGAGGCAGGTATTGGTGCAGCCGGATATGTATCGGGAAGTATCAGATAATTATTTTTTAAAAAAATAAAATTTAATCTTCGGATACTCTTCTAATACATATCTGGAAGTATCATGCAAGTATCGATGCAGGATACGCAGGGGATACGATACGCCATCTATTTTGAAGTATCGGGGCTTCATAGCATATATCTCTGCCTCCAAACCTTGTGTTATTGATTGGAATGAGTATACGAACTTTTTATTTTTTAGAGAAAGATTATAGAAGTAACACAGTGTGATTTGCGTTGGAGTAATTAAAACATGTTAGGATTATATTGGAGACCAGTACGAACAATACTTAGATACTAAATATGGGTTTTGTCCATTTAAAAACTCACTTCGGTAGATGGTTGACTGGATCCGGATTGTCTCCTGTCCTTCCCCGTACATCCATCATTCTGCATCACTAACCGCAAGCAGGAGAATGAAATCAATGGCCGAGATTGGACAAGACCCTCCTGTGGCTGGAGAGGATCTGGTTCATGTTTGACTTCTTATTAAAAAACTTGTTATTTAATAAAATGATGTAAATTAACCGGAGTTTATTCCTACCAACATTAACAAACAATTATTTTATCTACTAGACTCTTGACCTGTGCTATCGCACGGATCCTACCGAGAAGAAGTTAAACGAATAAGTCGCAACAATGTAAACATATATAGTTGATAGAAGTTTTAACAACATTGAAAAATTTGTTCCCTTCTACGACAATAATAAAAACAAAATGAAATGGTAGCATACATAAAAAAAAGGTTTGAACTTTAATCATCAAGATACATTACGAAAGACTTCGTGATAAACAACATTTGAGGTCGTATCAGTATTCTCTTCATCTCCATCAACGATTAGTATTTTCAATCCTTGTTTTGAAGTGACTCTTGAGATTGCAATGTACAACTGACCATGCGAGAACACATGACTCAGCAAATAAATTCCAACACTTTTAAATGATTGCCCCTGACTCTTGTTGATTGTCATGGCAAATGAAACAAATATTGAAAATTGTCTTCTTTGAAATTTGAAAGGAATTTTAACATCAGATGGTGAAGGAGATAACCTGGGTATGAAAATTGAACTAAAATGTGTTGTTATGAGATTTGAAAGCTAAACTAAAATTCAAGACTATAGAGATGCATAATTTCAGCCATAAATCAAAACAGACTTTCAATTTCCTCTATGTCATAAATGTTGGTGCGCCTGACATGCCTAAAAATGGGCTGCCAATAATGATCGAGTAAATACATAAAAGGCAAGTCAAACTGTATGCATTTAAGGAAAACTAACCAATAATATCATTTAATTATCCTTTGTCTGCTTTTAATAGCGTTTAATCATATCAAAACAAATATGATTAAAGAATT
>Ga0315914_1003862_pt1 | contig 22584 bp, 8 predicted proteins | sample MpolenodulesMG_FD_203920 | JGI IMG/M metagenome (GOLD analysis project Ga0315914, IMG submission 203920) | Medicago polymorpha root nodule microbial communities from Los Angeles, California, United States - elongated nodules | ecosystem: Host-associated > Plants > Roots > Nodule | place: USA...
TAAGATTACATTTCTCAATCATCTTCAACCTCTTTTCATTAGTTAAACCAACCTTTGGCAGAGGGCAAACATAGAATGACCTTTCTGGGTGTTTTGAAGTATTGGATTTTCTAACAACACAAATTGTAGGACACCAACATTCAAGCACTCTCACAACACCATTAAACTTGGAGCTTGAAGATGAAGCTTGACTTTCATAACCGTTTTTTCCCATATTCCCAACCCCCATCATTTCAGATTCAATTTCAATAGTTTTGCTTCAAGAAATTTTGAGAATTTTGGCTTTCAGATTCAATACGAAAAAAATTAGGGTTTGAAGTTTTTTGAATTGGGGCAGAACTGGACCACTTATTATTGGAGGAAATTTTCGTGATTATAAAGTGTAGATTGCAGATTGTGTAATTAGGGTTCCAATTTTATACAATTAGGGAAGAAAAGAGCCATTTGGGAAGAAGGCCAAAACATTTTCTGCAAATCAATCAATTTAGTCCTTCGAAATGTTTGTTATTATCGGCCAAATTAGTCCCTGCCTACGTGGCGTCTGACATGTGAGAGGTTAATTGCCACGTCAGCCCCGTTAACACTTCGTTTGAACAGAAGGACTAACTTGATTGACATTTAACAAATTTAGGGATTAAATTGATATTTCGCATAATTGAGGGACGAAGTTGGCTGACCCATAAAAATTCAGGGATGAAGTTGATGATTCACTCTTGTATTTATTTACTGCTCTCTCTGTTTAAAATGACCATCTTTAAGCTTTTCACACACTCGAAAATGCATTAATTAAAAGAAAAAGAGAACGTAGTTAGTGGTGTATAGGTTATTATTGCATATATTAATGCATTGTGCTTACCAACTGAGTTAAACTCAAAAGGACGTAGTGTATATGTTATTAATTGAAGGATACAATTGAAAAGAACAAGTTATTATTGCATTAAAAAATGAAGGCGACATTTATTTTAAAACATTTTTTCTTGCTAAAACAACACTCATTTTTTAAAAAAATATTAACACTCATTTTTAGTAATAAATACAAATATTATTTATATTATTAAGTTAATAAGTGTCACTTTAATTTTCAAAAGGAGTGTTAATAGTTTTTTCAAAATGAGTGTTGTTTTAGAAAAAAAAAAATTTGTTTCAAAAATTGCGATTTAAGAAATATTAACACTCATTAGGTGCTTCATTGGATTCTTATTAATTTTTTCTTAGTCTAATGGAGTTTTTTTTTGTACATTTTATTTTTGCATCTGACATCGATGAAGGCAATGGGGGCAACAATGTTTTTAGGGGTTTTTTCATCCTCGTTTGAAGCTTTGGCATGACTTTAAACTAAACTATTTCAGCTTGTTTGTCTTGCTTTTTCTTCAAAAAAATTTTTGTTGCCACTGCCTCTTAAGCTTTCTTTATGTTTATCCGGCTTGCTGTGTGCAACATTTATTTTCCACGATTCAACTTGTTACAATGACATATATTAATATTATACCCCACAGTCTGACAATTTTTGCAAAAAACATGAAGTTTTTCATACATAACACCGACATGAAATGTGAACCCTTCCCTCTCAACTAGAACATAGTCATGAATCGGTTTTGATAAATCAACATCTAGAATCATTCTTACAAATGCCCAGACACTCTATTTCTAATATGCCCATCTAATGAAACAGGCATTCCAACAACACAAACAACTCAAATCAAGTTTTAGGGTGCTAAAATTCCTAATGCTAATGAAGATAGGTTAAACGAATCCAAAAACATGTACATTCGTCTGCTTTTTATAACAATAACATAGACAAAAATAACGAACCCATTTAGACGTACGAAGAATCACAAGTTTGAGATTCCATGGGCCGGTAGACCAGACATAAGGCATACTAAGCGATATCAATTTCCAATTATTGCTGAATTCCAAAAGAGAGCTTAGGATTTCACAGAGCTCTCTAGGAGTGGAGGCATATCTCCTTTCCTAAAAACCAGCCTCCCATGGAGGTTGTTGATGCATCCTTCCATTCCCTTGATATTCTTCCTCATAAATTTTGATTGAAATAATGTTCCCTTTCAAATAGGGCTGAGGCAAAATCAATGAACTACAAACAACTTGGGCGAATGAGTTTGTCGCCTAAATTGGAGGCGGAGTCATGGTTTTCATCACCGCTTGTGCAAACTATTTATGTGGTTGCGATTTTGTCTGAATGAATGAAGGTGGAGGAGTAATTTCCTTTGCAAACATTTTCGGTAGGTCGAGATTGAGAAACCTCCAAGGGCAGATCAAAGATGGATTCACGTGAAACATGGGTGAAAATTGAAATCTTATTCTTTTGTGTCTATAATAACCTTATTAGAACTTTGGTAAATTGCAGCAATTTATCAGATAATAGTAATCTTGCTAGAGCTTTTGATTGTTGTGATAGTTTAAATTTGAATCTTAATTAGGCTTGAATGAAGGAATTCAACTAGAGTTAGGATTCAATATTCTGATGAGACACAAGTTGATGTATTGAGATAATGGTTTCCCTAAGGAAATTGAAATTGCTTTGATTGGAAACTGAAAACATCTTCAGGTCAATACACAACATTCTTCTATAATGATGTTTTATAGTAGGTATTTGAAATTGCTTGATTGTAAACTAATGATTTGGCTTTAGCTTGACTGCTTATGCAGGTGGTTGAACTTTTTTTACACCGAATGCAGGTAATTGAACTTGTGTATCCCCATTTGTGTTTGTCTTATGCAGGTGTAATAATAGCCAGTCAGATAGCTAAACAAAGAGGAAGCAAAAAACTGATCCTAAAGAAAGCACAACTTAGTGAAGTTAATTGTATTGAATTGGTCTTGTAAAGAACACCAGAAAAAATTCCAAATTTTGATCAGAAGAGTCTTTGTCTTGCATTCTAATGTAGTCAAGGAAGATAATGAGCCAAGGACCAAGTAAAATTTCCTCTGTGAAGTATGGACTTAGACAAATCTACTCATCCAGAAAGTGAAATTGCAAGAAAAGACATCTTGTATATATCTAGGAAGTTGAATTTGATTCTGTATTAAATTGCAATTTAAAGAACTTGTGCAAATATCTTTTATTGAATTGAGTGTAACAAGACCTATTGAACATCTTATATTTAATTGTAATCAAAAGAGCTCTTTCTTTTATTGATGTGCTGACCCGAATCAAACCAATCGATCAACCCGTGTCCCATACAAACCGATACCAGACAAAACCTAAAAATGGAAGAGTTGAAGAAGGGTCAGAATTTATGGATATAGAATATATTTACTTTTCTTTAATTTCGATTTCTTTTCATGGTGCCAAAATCCAACATGGAAACCATAAAGTGTCGTGCCAATTGTCTTTTATCCCAACAACTTGAGTATTCTTTCACCAAGTACATTTTTTTAAAATAATGTCAGATTTACAGTTTATAATCTTCATCTACTTGTGCTCCATTGTTCATTAACTAACTGACAAATTTACACCTAGTGAGGTTATGATGTTTGAAAGCAAGAATAAGTTATGTTGTTCCAACATCAAGAAGACAACGCTACGAGGTCAAAGAAGCATACTTGTCCAGTTATTCAACTTCAAATAACTAATCTAATCATTTACGAGCATTGGAGGAAGAACTGTTATCTCTGAAGACAAACAATAGCATTAAAATCATTAACATTCCTTCATTGTTGATTCAAATTAAATAAATAAGCAAAAGAAGCAACCATATAAGATAATCTAGCAAAACCAAACAAAAATGAAAATCATAAATGGGAATATGAAGATGTTGCATTAAAATATCTAGCAACGACCATATGATTAATCAACTGAATCACCTCATTCCTCATCCATTTTTTCAATTCTCCATCTTCTTCATCAATATTATCCGGCTGCTGAGCCAACCCATTTATCATCAATTGTTTCTCTTCATCTTCTCCTTTTTCATGTTGTTAGAATCCAAATCCATACATGAAATAAGTTGAATTCTACTACCTCCATATCAAAAATCTTCTCTCCCTCTCACAATCATTGATCTATTTGCAGAAAAATAAGTATGTTTTAAAATAATTGCAACTTTCAATTTTTAAGTTCATAGTAGTTTCCTTCAACAAAAAAAAGTTCATATTAGTTTGCACCTGAAAAAAGTTGATATTAATTACTATCTTTCTCAAATATTACCATCACAGGAATTGTTACAGAGTACAAATGGTAAGGATGCTGTGAAATATAAACCTTCACAGGAAACTACTTCTAACAAAGGTAATCCTAAGCTCAAAATAACTCATGAAGCAAAGAACTACTAATACATAAAACAAGCAAGTGATAACCTGCCACCCCCAACAACAAAAACCAGCACTACTAAAATAAGCCTATGATCAAAACACAGAAACAAAACACCTGCAACTAGACTAAACACATAACAGAAAACACCTGCTAAATCTGTCGGCCAGAGCGCCTCACTCAAACAGCTACCATAGCACACCCGATGCCCCTAAATAATCCTACAAATCTGCAAACACCAAAGAAGAAAACATGAAAACACAGAAGCAACACTCTTTGATGAAAAAACTGCTGATACTGCCAAAGGATGCTCCAAATGACATGAAAAAAAAGCAGCCGTAGACAATAACTGCAGTCTACTTGTTCAAGCTACTATCCTCAACTCTCCAGAGTTGCTACAGAAGTACCAACATGAGCGTTCAATCTCCCATGTCTTGCCTTGTCATGACCAGGGCCTTAAAGCTAGAAACATCGAGCACAATACTAGTGTAGCAGTTAAGAAACAGATTACACAAGACTAGATAGAGCTATAAAAGTCACTAAGGTAACCCCGAACCCCCACCAACTTCTATAAACCAACACCTGCAACTAGACTAAACACATAACCAAGAGGACAAAAAGAAGTCCCTGGCTCCCTGCAACTCCCTAAACTGTCAAAATAGAGACAGAGCTGCTACCCGACATAAAACAACTCGGAAACAAGCTAAAACCAAAATATCCTAAGCATTGACAAAACTGTGTCTGAGAAAAAAGGTTCCCTGCTTACAGAGACAGTTTAAAAGAAACAACAACCCTTCAAACACCACCCCACAAAAACCAACACATAAAGGCCCTCTTTGGAACAGTACCACAACTACCAAAATCCCACAAAACACTTGCAAGGGTCCCAACACCATTCGTATAAAAGACAATGAGAAAGCCTTTTACCATCTAGTTAGAGGAGAATCAATTCTATCAGGCCCTAAACTGTTGTCCAAACTCCAATAAGATAGGAAATATGCATATTCATTCTTGGATCTATCAATTTGAATAGTTCTAAGAATCCAATCTCTCTTCAATATTTAGTAATTTTGGACAGAAAATAACACTTGTTAGTAGCAAGGAATCTGTTGTTGATAGCAATATCAAAACTAACATTATCCATCTCAAAACCATGAATGACTCCCCCACCATTCATCGGCATTTTCCATAATGATTCCGATGTTTGCACTAAGCCCACTTAACCAATCTACTTTGTCATTTATCTTTTTCTTGTTTTGGTACAATGGAAAATACTAAAATCCACTTTGTCATTTCTACCACCAACTTTTCCTTTAGAAATTCCATCCACATTCAATCTGATCCAACCCAACTCGGGTTTGGTCCACTCACCCATCCTTATTAATGTCACAGACTCTAAACCCAAATTTTTCCTAACTTCTCTCCAAATTTTAGACTTTCAATTATCGTGATTGTGCGGCTTTTGAGTCAATCTTTACTATTTGAGTGTTTGGGAGACTCAAATATTAAAACCATGATTATCACTACTTAGGGGACATTAAAATATAGCAAGAACCGGCAGTTTGAAATTCCAATAGCAAGAAGACAATGTATGAGGTCAAAGAAGCATTCTTTGTTCAGTTGTTCGCATTCAATTCAACTAACTAATACATTCATTTACAAGCATTTGAACAAGAACAGTATCTGAACATAAACCCAATAGCATCAAAATCACCAAGTAATTTTTACTCTTCAATCAGATTAAATTGAAGCTAAAAAAAAGCAACCGTATAAGACAATAATCTAATAAATCAGCATTTGCAACATTTCTAAAGAGAGAGAAGACAAAATCAGAATTACAAAGATGAAGACGTTGCTAACTTGTGCTCAATTCGCATAAAGCTTCTGAGACACTTTATTCTATCCTCCATATCTTGCATGATACTGGCAGTTTCCCTGTCTTCGACATATTGACGATATGGTTTATTCAATAATTCAGCAGCTGCATTCATCAACTCTTGTTTCACTTCACCTTCATCATCAAGATTATCCAGCTTACAAAAATCAACTGCAGTAGATCGCAGCAGCGGAGAAAAATCAATTGCAGCTGAGAAACCATCATAAGCATCAGCATGTTCTTCTTCTTCAACTCCTTCATCATCATGTTCTTCTTCGTCATTTTCTTCAACATTGTCATCTTCTTCTTGAAACAAGAACGAGTAACTTTTCATTTCTTGTTCCATGGCCTCACAATATATATCAAAGATTTCAAAGTACAAAATGTCAGAGTGGTTCTTGATGACTTGAGGATCAACAACAAGTGACTTCCATCGTTTGCAAACGCAACGCAATTGCAGTAGATTGCTAGGCTCAACTCTACAAAGGATTTCGATCATCATTTCATCAGGGATTTCCATAATGTTCGGTGACTCCGCCGTAGCTTCCGCCATCATCGCCGTCGTTTTAAGGTTTCAATTTTCTTCTTCAGGATTTTTTTTTTTTTTTTACAAAAGATTGTGTTTCCGTTCGGGTCGGTATTTTTCGCCGACGGATCCCAATTTGATGCTTCGGAACTGTGAATTTTTATTTAAGATGATGACACATTGTAAGCATACGTTGGCATGTATTGTACCTTTAAATGTATTATCTTAAATAATAAATATTTATTTTAATTGTTTTTTTTTAATTTTAAAAACTAATTTTATTAAAATAAAATAAAAACGAAAAAAAATGGCATGTCGTAAGTCCCACTTGTGATATATAATAAAGACAAAAATATTACAAATTTTGAGAATTGGGGGTTATGTCGCAAGTCGCAGTTCTGACATGGGGGTCACCTGGTCAAAATTAGGGCATTTTTTTGTTTCAACTAGAGCAGATTTAGAATTTCAATTTCATTTTAGGGCAGAAAAATTTTTTCTTTTGGAACTCTCTAATCGTATTATAATGTGCGGTTTTTTTTTTGTTGACAGAATATAATGTATGGTTTAAAAATGTGAATAATATTGATTTTTTTTTATCTACCGGTTAAAAATCCACATTTTAAATATAAATAGTGGGGTGTTCGAATTCGAACATCAGCATATGTATATATAATGTTATGTCTCTATCACGTGGACACATTATTTATATTATTTGCTCTAAAAAAACATTGTTTCTATTTATTAAAAAATGAAAATAATACCAATAATGAATTGGCTCTAGTGGTGAGAAACTTGAACCCTTAAATAATATGTCACATTGTATAAATTTATCTCTATCTCTTTTATTTTCTACAACTTCAACATATTTTAAAAAAGCAAAACAAAAATTAAAAGACATTGTATTTGGCATCCAAGATGTAAAATATCCTTAAAATAAGTAAGGGGCTTTTTGTACCAAAAAAAAAAAGTAAGGGGATTCTAAATTTATATACTTCTACAATTGTGGACCATTGGAAAATAAATCAAGTTTAAATAAAGAAGGGTTAATAGGTCTTTACCCCCTGTAATATAAGTCATTTTTGGTTTTCCCCCCTGTAAAATATTTTTTTTGATTTACCCCATGTAAAATATTTTTGTTTTGATTTACCCCCAATAGGCTAAACAAAAACGAAAAATTCTTGAAAAAAAAATAAAATTGGTTTTTGTTTGGCCTATTAGGGGGTAAATCAAAACAAAAATATTTTACAGGGGGTAAATCAAAAAAAATATTTTACAGGGGGGAAAACCGGAAATGACCTATATTACAGGGGGTTAAAGACCTATTAACCCAATAAAGAATGAATGTTTTGTTTTTTACCAAGTGCCTTACCCAAAAGGTACTCATTGTCATTCATAGATGCAAGTTTACCAGTCTTCTAGTGTTGTGTATGTGAATACTGAACTATTATGGCTCTTCATGTAGCAGCAAACAATGAAATATTATCACTCTCCATGTTTTTTTGTATCCACTCTTTGCAAAATTGCAATAAACATGTCTGAGAGTGAACAAGTCTTATGAAGTACGGACACCCCTAAAATTAGATGTGTTGCGGTGTCTGACACGCATGTCCAATACTCGTATAACACTTGCAACTGTTACACAGACAATATCTGATCCCGACTAGCTAGAAGCTATGAAGACTAAATAGCAGCTCTTCTATCCAATAAAACCTGTGGTCTTGCAACTCTACCACCACACAAGAAGGCCATAGGTTGTACGTGGATTTTCATAAAGGTCTTGATCAAAGTTAAGGTTTTGCGAAAGCTTCTTGCCTGTTGCGAAACCGGTCTGGTCACCAGTCACATTCTTTTAACCTTGCAATTCACAAACAAAAAAAAAAATTTTAACCTTGTCTCTGACTCATAAGTGGCTTGGGCAACAAATAGATATCAACAATGACTTCCTTAATGAATTTCTTTAAGAAGTGTATATGTGTCAACCAGGATTCTCAAATGCAGATAAAAATCTTGTTTGGAAATTTCACAAATCCATCTGTGCCTTAAAGCATGCACCAAGGACCTCATATGAACGTTAGCATCTTTTTTTCTTCAATTTAGTTTTAGGCCCTGCCGATGTGATCTATCTCTTCTCATTTTTCACAAGAACTCTATTCACAAGCTGGAAAATCAATTTGCACTTAAGCAACTTGGCAAATTTGAACTATTTTCTTGGTGTTGAAGCTAAATACTTGCCTCGTGGTTCAATTCTTTGGTCTCATTCTCAAGGAAAATACATCTAAGACCTTATTACTGTAGCAAATATGCTAGATCCTAATGAGAGTTCTAGTCCCATAGCTAGCACCTACAAATTAGGTAAATTTGGTACTAGTACACTTTCAGGTTCAAGTTTGGTGTCTGATTCTATCTACAATAGGCACTCTTCAATACGCTACTTTGACTCGTCCGTATATCTCTTTAGTGTTAACAAAGTTTCTCCATCACTCTCAATAAGTTAGTTACAGTTAGTTAAGAATAACAAACTAGTTAATTAATAATAACAAACTAGCCCAGCAATGCAACAATGTTGCCAAAACTATATCCATATCAGAAACAACATAACACAGTAAGCTCTAAACTACAATACAAACACAAACACACAAATATCCCTTTGATGCTACAATGTACATCTCTTAATACAAAACCAGCAAAATATCTTAAGTTTGTCTTTCCTAATTTTTCCAGCAAAACATCATATATAGGTCCTTGCATCATCTGTTTAAATCCTTTTTGCTGCCTGTCATAAACCAGTCACGAGAACTAGACATACACCTCTCCCAAATATTTTAAAGCCTTTGCACAAGTTATGAGACCATGTTGCCATCTCTCCTCTTCATCGCTTCTACAGTTATTACAATCAAATTTTCTATCAAGCTAAATGCCCAATCAATTATTGCACAAATTAATTGTATCAGCATTCCCAAATTAAGGAAGTTGAAGATACAAACAAATGGGTATCAATCTTCACCACCCTTGTCCTTTTTCTGAAGTCATGGAGTGTTGAGCAAATTTTCCTAATCACCAGTGCCGTTGTCAAACAGATTTTCATAATCACCGGTAATCGCCAGCGGCAGGTTTGGATTGAACTGAGCAGTGGAGAAGTGGTGGTGATGTTGTGTAAAGGCTTGGTGAAGATGGATAAAGCAGTTGTAAACCGAGGAGTACGAAAGGGAGTCAGGTTGTTGTTGCATGAGGCATTTTTCTCACCTTTTTTCTCTCAGCCTTTGGATTCAAACGACTCAGTTTTTCCTATTTTTTCTCCAACTTTTAGCCTTACAATTTTGTTTTAAAGAAAAGCAAAACTTTATTGAAATAGAAAACCAATCACAAGATGTCTGCATACATTTACAGCTTATACCATTTCAAAACCCTATCCAAATGAACAAGACTCAACTAATGAATAGTGAATGAGTGTATCATTGTAAGCTTGCAACATGCCTCCTATTTTGGAATGGACTCGATAAGTTACAATCAAGAAAGCCACTAAAATGTCCTCCTGTAAACACGCCAATTCAGCCTTTTGATGATTTGAATTACCCTAACAAATTATTGACCATTTCTTGGGATTCCTTAGCTTTGCCAATCATTGTCTAAAACTTAGTACTTCTCCAATTTACTAACAGCAAACCAATCTGCAGACCATTTAATAAAGACTTGCAACATGGTACTCCCCAAACTAATAATTTATTCAGCAAGACAGAGTTCTAATTTGGAAACAGGTGCACACAAAAATGAGACCCTGCAAACCAGCCCCTCCACAATCCACCTATTCCAAAATACTATATCTTTACTTTTGAGTGTATGGGAGACTCAAATATTAAAACTATAAGTATTACTAGTGGGGAAAAAGGGGGAAAATTAAGGGAAAATAAAGGGGGGTTTATAAGAAAAGTGATAAAAATGTCATAACACGGAAGATTGGAATTCTACCTCTACTACACATAACTTACCAAACAACATTTTTTTAAACATTGACATGTTTATAATAATATTTTCAAATGAGTAAACCACCTTATAATAATATTTTCAAACGAGTAAACCACCAAAGTAGTCTCTTACTTGTAGGATGCTATTGAACAGGCCTTTGAGATTATGAATGTTTCAAAAAAGTCTTTAACTCCACTGAATTGTTAAGTTTGTCCTAGTATTTAATCATTTATCATGCAATTAAATCCCTATATTTAGCCACTTACTAAAAATTTAGTCCGTAACATGTTGTCAGAAAGACTAATATGAATCAAATTTAAAATATTCAAAACGTCATGGATCTATTTGAGAGCACCTTACAAAGTCGGAAACGAATTTATAGGTTTAGTTGTTTTCAAATATAAATTTCAATTCTATAAAATATTCCACTGTTCAGAACGGGGCCAGAAACTTAACAACTCAATTTAGAAAAGCACAAAAAATCTAACAATTCACATTAAAATATAGCAAAAATCGGTTCTGCAGTTCCAATAGCATGAAGACAATGTATCAACAAGCATTCATTGTTTAGTTGTTGGCATTCGATTCAACTAACTAATCCAACCATTTGAGTAAGAAACTACTATCTCTGTTTTCTAAAGTTGCAACATTTCAAAAGATATCTAGCAAAGACAAAACAAAACTATTAACAATCAAAGGTGAGAGGATGAAGATGTTGCTAACTTGAGACAAAGCTGCAGAAATCTTTTGAGACACTTGACTCTAACCTCCAGAATTTGCATATTAACTCTATAAGTTTTGATGTTCCGTTTGATATACCTAACAACCACCCAAAGATGATCCAACTGCGCTACCTCCTCCGCCTCTTCCTGAATTAGCTGAGCTTCTATTAGTATATCAGCTTTGATAGTTTTCAAGTCCTTTTTGAGTAACCGAATTTCCACCAACATATTCTCCAACGGAGCAATTAAATTCATCAACCAATGTTTCCACGTCCCTTTCTCAGCAGAAGCATCTTTTTCATCTTCTTCTTCATCAGCATCGGCAGCATCGTCTTCTTCTTCTTCTTCATCTTCATCATCGTCGTTGTTTTCTTCTTCTGGCGGCACCATAGGGTTCTTTGAAAGCTGTGAACGGAAAGCATTCCAGTGTTCCCTGCCCTTCGTATATAGAAAATAGATGTATTCGGTGAAATATCTGCGAGAATGGTTCTTCACGAATTGAGGATCAACAATTAGCGAATTCCACAACTTGCAAACGCACCTCAATTGCAGAGGATTGTTCAAATCAACCCTAGAAAGGATTTCGATCATCAACTCCTCCGGTAGTACAGTGCTCGGTGACTCTGCCGTGGCTTCCGCCATCAGGGCTTTCTATTGTTTTGGGATTTAAGAATTTCACGGGTTTATCAATAGAGAGTTTGTTTCCGTTCGGGTCGGAATGTGGAGCACTTTTCATTTGTTTCCGTTCGGGTCGTTTTTTTGTTTTTTTTTTTTGTTTTTGAGCAAATTGAATGGAATTATTACCGTATTAAAACAGTAGTAATTTAAAAATGTAAATAACACGTAGTGTTTATTTATCTAAATAATACGTGGTGTTTATTTGGTAAAAAATTATAGTAGATACCAACAACAATGGATTTGGTCTACATTGTAAAGAAAAAAGAGGAGTGATATATGTACATCCAATTTTAAATAAGGGTTAATATGTCTTTACTTCCTGTAATTTGGGTAAGTTCCGATTTACACCCTGTAAAAAAATATAATTAGATTTCAACCCTATAATATGAAGATTCTCCATAAAACACCCTTCTAATTTGAAGATTCTCCACAAAACACCTCTGACTTCATCCAGACGCTGACGTGACACGCTACTATGTAATTATTTTTATTTTTATTATTTTTTAAACCTGACACATGTGTAATGAACACTGACGTGGCACGTCACTGTGTAATTATTTTAATTTTAATTTTTTAAAACCTGAAAATTATTAATAGAGAGAGTTTGTTTCCGTTCGGGTCGGTTTTTTTTTTGTTGAGCAAATTGAATGGAATTATTACCGTATTAAAACAGTAGTAATTTAAAAATGTAAATAATACGTGGTGTTTATTTATCTAAAAAAATACGTAGTATTTATTTGGTAAAAAAATATAGTAGATATTAACAACAATGAATTTGGATTTTAAACAATTTTGGTGACAACCACTTTTCCTCTCTTCTTATTAGATAAAAAAAATAGAGAGAGAAAAAGAAGAAGAGAGAGAATAAAATTACATGTGAGTAGAGTGGGAAAAAAACCAAAAACTAAACCGAACTGCTATGTAAAAGTTATGAATTGATCCTTACTTAAAGAGCAGTTATCAATTGAACTGAACCTTTTTGATAAAAAAAAACCAAAACTGAACTTGAACCATAATGCTTTGTTGAGTTCGTGTTTGTTTGCTAATTTGCTCTCTGTCTTTGCTAGTTTGTTTGCCAAATTGAACCAAAATTACTTCTGGAACTTCTCATTCTTCCCTGAAGTCTTACAACATCGTTGTATACTAACTCAAATAAACAGGCTTACGGGGAATCTAAGAATGAGTGAAGAAGGTGGAGCTCTATTATTTTTGACAGTTATACATAAGCACGTGTATGATAACTGCTTATGTTATAAGCACTTTATCCAAACAAGGTCATATTGCATCAAATTTTGAAAGTAGTTGTCTGTAAGGTGGAGCTTCACTCGTTCTTACAGTTTATCATACACATGCTTTGACAGTTATATGGTTCATTTTATTTTGATAGTTATATGGTTCATTTCAAAATCAAAACATTGAATCATGATACAATGACTCAAACAATTTGACAGTTATATGGTTCATTTTATTTTGATAGAGCTGAAGCTCCTAAGCATCTTTCATTTAATTCTACAAATGGTTCTCATGTTGTGATAACTATGTCATTGAAAGTCTTCTTATTTAATGCTAAGAACAGTTCAGTTTTTTTTTAAAACAAAACAGTTCACTAGTTTGAAGAATGGGTTCAGTTCGGTTCGAATTGATCCCTTACAGTTCGGTTCAGTTCGCGTGCAGTTTGGTTCTGAACCAAACTTTGCCCATCCCTACATGTGAGTATGAGAGAGAAAGTTGTCAAAAAGTAATTGTACAAATATCATTTCTCAAGAAGAAAAAAAAACACTGGTTGATTTAAGCAGCAAGAAATTTAGACATCTAATAAATAAGTTGTTAAGGTCTAATGTTGATTCTCTGACTATGAAAAATTCAATTCATAGAGAAAATGTTGATTTTTTATTATAATAGTGATCGGAGGGTATAATAATTTATCAAGTTTACTAAGATTATGTTTCAAATTTATATATATTTAAACTTTTTCATATGTACTCTGATCGATTTATTATAGGTTGACTCGTATTTATTTCAATGTTTTTGTCAACTAATATTTTTTGTTTTTCTAATTATGTGTAAGTTGAAAATTTAAAGGTATTCAAATATAGTATTTTTGAATACATTCAATCCTTAATAATATGTTGGTAAGAGCAAAAGTAAAGTAACTACTTTTTTAATTGAATTTTAGACGTACCGATCAATCGAACCAAATTGAGCTGATGTAGACTTAATCTATTGGATGTTGCTTTCATTTTAAATTGAATCAAACCGAACAATTACACCTCTAGTTAAAATAAAAAATGAATCTTGTAAAGAAAATAATTGTCTTCTAGTATTGTGTACTGTATGCAAATAATGAAATATTGATCGGGGCTTTCCATGTAGCAACAAACATTGAAATATTATCACTCTACATATTTTTTTATCCACTCTTTGCAAACACTAAACTATTGAGAGCTTTCCATGCACGTAAATACCGTAACCGAAAGCTTCAATGATCATAGTTCAATTGGCATAGACGTTATAGTTTTTAGGATTCAGAGTTTCAACCTTATATTCCTCATGTATTTATTTTAAGAGGTGAATTTCTAACCTCATATCAATTAGTCACCGAATAAAAAGTTGATATTAATTACTACTTTTCTCAACTTTTACCTTTTTTTTATCGGCAAATAAAATTTTATCAACAACAATTCAAGTACAAGACGAACCCCAAATGGTTACAAAGTACAAATGGTAAGGATACTGTGAAATATAAACCTTCACAGGGCACTACATCTAACAAAGGTGATTCAATGCTCAAAATAACTCATGAAGCAAAAACTACCAATAATACATAAAGCAAGTAATAACCTGCCAACCTAAACAACAAAAACCAGCACCACTAAAATCAGCCTATGATCAAAAGACAGAAACTAAACGCTTCCACTGTAAAAACCAGCAAAACACTTAACAGAAAAACTTGCTAAATCTGTCTGCCAGAGCACGTCACTGAAACGACTACCATACCACACCTGAAGCTCCTAAACAATCCTACAAATCTGAAAACACCAAAACAGAAAAGATAAAAACATAGCAGCAACACTCTGATGAAAAAATTGCTGATACACATGCCAAAGGATGCTCCAAATGACAGGAAAAAACGGCTGTAGACCATAACTGCAGTCTACTGATTCAAGTTACTATCCATGTCCTTCCTCAACGCTAAAAAGTCGCTACATAAGCACCAACATGAGCATTCAATCCATGTCTTTCCTTGTCACGACCAGGGCCTCAAAGCAAGAAAAATCAAGTACACCACTGCTATAGCAGTTGAGAAACAGATTACACAAGACTAGGTAGAGCTATAAAAGTCACCAAGGTAAGAGTGTAACACCAAATCTCACCAACTTCTATAAACCAACTGAGAAAACTAACACCTGCAACTATACTAAACACATAACCAAGAGAACAAAAAGAAGTCCCTACAACTTCCTAAACTTTCAAAACACAGACAGCGCTGCTACCCGAAACAAAACCACCCAGAAACAAGCTACAACCAAACGATCCTAAGCATCAACAAAACTGTGCCTGAGAAAAAGGCTCCTGCTTACAGAGACAGTTTAAAAGAAACAGCCACCCTTCAAACACCACCCCACCAAAACCTACACATAAAGGCCCTCTTTGAAACAGCATCACTACTACAGTACTACCAAAATCACATCAAACACTTGCAACGGTCCTAACACCATTTGTATAAAAGACAATGAAAAAGCCTTTTACCATCTAGTTAGAGGAGAATCAATTCCATAAAGTCCTAAACTGTTGTCCAAACTCCAATAAGGTAGGAAATATGCATATTCATTCTGGAATCTATCAATTTGAATTGTTCTAACAATCCAATCTCTCTTCAATATGTTGGTAATTTTGGACGGAAAATGACACAGGTTGGTAGCAAGGAATATGTTGTTGTTGATAGCAACAACAGTACTCATATTATCCATTTCAAGGATAATCTTTGTGAAGCCTGCTTCACAGGCCAACTCAAAATCATGAATGACTCCCCAATATTAATTAAAACCATAATACTCACAAGGGGACAAAAAAGGGGGTTTTACTACACAAGGAAAAAACAATACTCCCTCCATTCCTTTTAAGTGTCATCACGACCATATGCACTATTCTCATAATCTACATTGACCGTATTTTTTTTATTAATATGTAAAGACAAATGTTAACAAATAATATTTTGTTCAATTTGTCTCAATGAAACTTAAACCTAAAAATTGAACAATTTAGGTAGAAGTTGTAGAAATAAATGCATAAGTACTCCCCTTTATTATCTGAAACCTGACATAATACAAAAACTAATAAAAATGACATAACAGGCAGGGAAGATTGAAATTCTACCACAACTGCACAAGACTTACCAAACTACTTTTTTTTTTAAAACATTGACATGTTTATATACTATTTTCAAGTGACTAAACCACCAAATTAGTGTCTGACTAAGTAGGGTGGACACTCTCAAATAGGTCATTAAGACTCTAAATATTTCAAAAAGATCCTCAACTCTATTATAAACTGTTAAGTATCCCTATTCTTTAACAACATACTGTCAATTTTGGTCCTAAATTTAACCACTTACTAGCAATTCAGTCCCTACCATGTTATCAGAAGGACTAATATGAATAACATTCGACAGAGCCAGACCTTTTTTGAAATATTCAAAATCTCGGGCCAATTTAGACCAACCTTCACAGTGAGAGACAAATTTGGTTTACTCGTTTTCAAATATTAAAAACAATTCTATTAAATATTCCACTGTTCAGAATGAAGCCAGAAACGTATAGTAATTTAACAATTCAACATATCAAAAAATAAAAAAATCTAACAATTCACATGAAAATATATCAAGAATCGGTTCTGCAGTTCCAATAGCAAGAAGACAAGGTATCAAGAAGTATTCTTTGTTCAATTGGTCACATTCATCTAACTAATCCATTCATTTACAACCATTTGAAGAAGATAAATCTCAGCATCAAATTATCAAAATCGCTAATTAAGTTTTACTCTTCATTATGGTTTAGGTTTATATTAAGCAAAAAAGAAACCAAAAAGATAATCAAATGCGAGAGGATGAAGATGTTGCTAACTTGAGACAAAACTTCAGAAAGCTTTTGAGACACTTGACTCTATCCTCCACAGATTCAATATTAACTCTAAGAGTTTTGAAGTTCTCGTAGATATCGATAAACCTAACAGCCATCCATCGATTATCCTCCTGAAGTAGCAAAACTTGTGTCAGCTTAAGAACTTTGATAGTTTCCAAGTCCTCTTTGAGTAACCGAACATCCACCAAAATATCATCCAACTGAGAAACTACATTCATCAACCAATGTTTTTCAGCACCAGCTGCTTCTTCTTCTTCTTCTTCAACAGATTTTTCTTCCTCTTCTTCAACATCTTTTTCTTCATCAACATCTTCTTCTTCATCTCCTTCTTCTGCTTCATCCCCTCCTCCTGCTGCTTCTTCTTCTTCTCCTTCATCTTCTTCTTCTTCATCATCATCATCTTCTTCAGCATCGCCATCTTCTTGTTCTTGAGGCATGACGAGATCATTTATAAAAGACTGAGATCTGAAAGCATTGTAGTGTTGCCTGGCCTTAACTAATAGAACGGTGATTTCAGTGTGAGATCTGTGAAGGTACTTCTTCATGAATTGAAGATCAAGAATCAGCGATTTCCACAATTGGCAAACGCACCTCAATTGGAGAGGATTGCTCAAATCAACCCTTGAAAGGATTTCGATCATCAACTCATTGGGTAGTACAATGCTCGGTGACTGCGCCGTGGCTTCCGCCATCAGCACCGCCGTTGAGGTTTCGATTTTGCTTGGGATTTACTGTTTATCAAAACCAGAATTTGTCTTCTTCGGGTCGGTATGTGTCCGTTCAATTTTGACTTGCCTATATGTCACGTCACTTAAATGATTAGGACACCAGCTGTGTGTTTTTTAATTAAAAATTATATCAAAATTCCACATAATCATTTATAGAATTAAATAAATAAATAATTAAAATAAATAAAAGGAAGGGTCATGTGAGTTTTGGTTGTTTCCTATTTGCCAAAGTATTGTCTTCTTCATCAATGAATCCCTTCTTCTACTATTCTCCATAATCATTAATTGTTGTTGCACGAATAACTTCCCAACAACCTTCTTCTTTTTCTTCTCATCACCACCATTAGCACTACGACAATCCACAAGAGTAGAAGCATCACCCTATCATAATCAAACCAAATGAATTCAAATATAAAAATTCCACGCTCCTTGTTCTAATTTCATTTTTTCGCTGATCCATTCTTTAATCATCTTCTAACTTCAAACACAAAAATTCAACCCATCAAATCTCATATATGTTCTCTTCGTTCAATTTCGCACTTCAATTTCTTTTCGTACGTAATCACTCACTGTTTTTCTTAATGTTTCGATTCATCCAAATCAATTCCACTTTTTTCCAGTTTTTTATCTATTTAATTATTTGAGTTTCAATTGAAGGTTGTATTTCAAGGTTTTGGGAACAACAAATATGTGTTTGTATACTGGGTTTGGGTTGGATGGTTGTTTTCCATATTTCGTGATGAAAGTCATGAGTTTGAAGATTTGAGTATTAATGAGAATGATTTTATTTTAGGACCAAACAATTGATGATGATAAGTTGTTTTTCAGATTTGGATTTTGGGGAAGAACACATAATCATGAAGATCAAAGTTTTAGGGAAGAACACATGAAAAATTGATGAAATGATAATTGATGAGAGCTTGCACGTGCCTTCTTTATTTTTCTTCTAATTTTCCTTTTTTTTTTAATTTCGTTTAATTACCTTGTGGAATTTTCAATTAAAAAGAAAATTAAAAATTAAAAAAATACACAGGTGGCATGCCACGTAAGGTTGATCGGGTCAAAATTGAAGTTTTACAAAAGGGGGTAAATATAGGGGTCACTTTTGCCATTTTTTTTAAAAGGAGGCTAAAATTGCAACTTTTGCAAACTTAGAGGGTGAAAGTGCGTTTAAGCCTAAAAAATAATAATAATACGTACTGTACTAACTTAAAAATGTACAATGTCATAAAAAAAACTTAAAAATGTAAATATCGTCAACAAAAAATTTAAAACGTAAATAATAATGTATTAAAACTTAGTAGTATCTTAGGAGGGATTTTTAAAAAATTAGATGCAAAACAATTTAGTCTTAAAAATACCAATAAATTGAATATTATTATTTTATAACTCCTATAAACAGTATTATAAGAAGAAGAAAAAAAGTTAAATTTATTGGATAAATGAAGTATATCGTCTATAATATAGATCAAATGCATCTATTGTTCTATAATCTAAAAATTAATTTTTAGTTATATTAGTAATTAGAAGGAATATCTAATTAAATAAGACAAAGTAATATCCTTCTCTTCACACAACATTTTAAGAAATTACACGAGCCATTTGTATTTTTTTTTTGTCCTTTTTATGGCAATATTCAACAGTTCATCGTTTGCAGCCTCACCAAAACTGGACAATGTCAATCTTTTATGTTGTATCAACAAGAGTTGCCTATGAATATGCTGGACTTTGTTGCTATGTTCGAAAAATACAAATGAAGCTTAGAAGGAAAAGGGATGAAATCATCGCTGGTCATGCACCTTTTTTAGCTATATGTAATATCCCCATATAACGGATATCACAACCAACTAAAGTAGGGATGTGGCGGCTACTCATATTCATGACATTTCATTCTAAGGATTGTGGTGGACCAAAAAGCTCATCAGGTTTTAATAACACAAAAGCACCACAGACATAGGAAAAATCAGCCAGCAAGTCAAAGGAAGGAAGATTAATAACTTGTTTGAAGATAATGACATTAATCAAACAATTTAGAACTCTAAAAGCAAGAGGCAATTTAACACGGGATCACGACTTTATATTGACGAGGAAGAGATAGCAGCAACTATCAATTATTTGAAGAACCGTTCTACTGCTAGTGAAGAGCCATTTACTGAAGTGGTCTCTAAGGCTAAGAAAGAAGGGTTTTTAGGTTCATAATACCCGCTCTAAGGGTAGGTTACCAGATTGATTTGCGGTTGGTTCGTTTCTTGTCTTGCTCTTTTCCATTGGTTTGTTTTTATTGTTTTTTTTTGTTTTGTTTTTTTCTTGCTTGAGAAGGTTTTGTTTTATGTCCCCCTTTTCTTTTTATTCCTGTTTTTTTATCTATATTTATATATCTAGGGCGCTGTAGTTATCATCTGCACCCCATTTGCTTAAAAAAGAAAAAAGAAGCAAGAGGTAAGGTCTCAATGTCTTGCATAAGGCCTCTATCTTTGGCTGCCCCTAAATATGAGTTCCACGTCACTTTCTATAACGGAAATAAGATGTGAACCACCTCATCTATAACTAGAACATGCACTGCAGAAAAATGGTGTGCGTAGAAACATAAAAAGTGTTGCTGCCTTACAAGGATTTCATAGTTGGTGAACACAGAAGTCATCTCTTTTACTCTTTAAACTCCAAATACTTTCTAAGATTCTCAAGTGTTTCTTCCATTCTCTTCACAAAGGTCTTAACATTGGCTGACTCGAGTTGCATAGCATGAAGGACATACATAACAACATCAATCAACAAGGGTTCAGAGACAACAAAATCATATGCACATGCTTAACTGTGTAGGTAAGGGCCCTCACTATTATGTGAATATTTCATACAAAGAGCATGGAGAGTGATAATATTTCATTGTTTGCTGAGATTCTCAAGTGTTTCTTCGATTCTGTTCGCGATCGTTTTAACATTGGCTGACTCAAGTTGCATAGCATGAAGGACATACATAACAACATCAATCAACAAGGGTTCAGAGACAACAAAATCATGTGCACATTCTTAACTGTGTAGGCAAGGGCCTCACTATTATGTGAATATTTCATTGATATGCTTAATGGTGGAATAAAAGATTCAAAACAAAAGGTCAAATGTTTTCTTTTTAAAAAAATATTAACAAAAAGGTGAAAATGTCATTAAAAAAAAAATCCTGTATTCATGTGAAAAATAAAAAATTAGTGAGTTAATCTTGATATATCCCTTGCTACATTGTACATCTCTTAATACAAAACCAGCAAAACATCATATATAGGTCCATGTATCATCTGATTAAATCTTTTTGCAGCATGTCAACAACCAGTATTAAGAATTAGACATACACCTCTCCCAAAAAAAAATTAAGTATTTGCACAAGTTATGAGACCATGTTGCCTTCTCTCCTCTTCTTCACTACTAGATAGTAATTACAATCAAATTTCTATCAAGCTAAATGCCCAATCAATTTTTGCACAAATCGATTGTATCTAAATAGAAAAAGTGAACAACATTCCCAAATTAACAAAGATCAAAATAAAAACAAATGGTATCAATCTTCACCGCCTCATCCTCCAGCTGAAGTCATAAAATATTAAACAAATTTTCCTAATCACCAGCACCATCGTCGACTAGATTTTCTTAATCACTGGCCATCGCTAGCGGCAGGTTGGACTTGGATTGAACTGAGCAGTGGAGAAGTGGTGGTGATGTTGTGTAAAGGCTTAGTGAAGATGGTGAGAGCGGTGATATTGTAAACCGAGGATTGTGAAAGGGAATCAGGTTGTCGTTGCAGGAGGCACCAAAAATAGATCTGCATTTTTCTCACTTTTTTCTCTCAGCCATTGGATTCAAATGACTCACATGTTACTGTTTTCTCTCCAACTTTTAGCCTTTCAATTTTTTATTTTATTTTTTGAAAAACAATCACAAGATGTCTGCATACGTTTACAGCTTATACTGTTCCAAAACCCTATCCAAATGAACAAGACTCAACTAATGAATAGGGAATGAGTGTATCATTGTAAGTTTGCAACAGGCCTCCCATTATACAATCAAGATTGCCTACTGCTTCTTGGGACTCCTTAACTTTGTCATTCTTTGTCTAACACTAAGTACTTCTCCAATTTACTGACAGCAAACCGATCTGCAGACCATTTAAGAAAGACTTGCAACATGTTACTCCCTAAACTAACAATTCATTCAGCAAAACAAATTCTAATTTGGAAACAGATGCATGAAAAAATGAGACCCTGCAAAGCAGCTCCTCCACAATTCACCTACTGCATGAAGTATTCCAGAATACTCTCCTTATCTTTTTTAACAACAAACTTTATTAATAAGCAGATTTTTGCACAAGACGAACAAATACCGACAAGGCAGAAACAACAAAGCAAATGGCGCTCGTATATAGGTGGAACACCAAAAGAAAAAGAAAACCCATATGTCCATACACCTCGTATATCAAAAACACCAATAAAGACACAACCCAACCGAAGACTTCGACCAGAGCCAAGAAAAGCTAACTGGCAAAATCCTCCCCCCCACCCACCACCCACACACACACACACACACACAACAACAACAGAACCAATCTTCAACAAAAATGTCAAACTCCATTGCAAATGATCACATAACCAAATTCCAAACACCTATCCAAAACCCCTATAAACTCACTACTTA
>Ga0315914_1003863_pt1 | contig 22583 bp, 18 predicted proteins | sample MpolenodulesMG_FD_203920 | JGI IMG/M metagenome (GOLD analysis project Ga0315914, IMG submission 203920) | Medicago polymorpha root nodule microbial communities from Los Angeles, California, United States - elongated nodules | ecosystem: Host-associated > Plants > Roots > Nodule | place: USA...
TCCAAATCACAAACATAAAGGCCTAGGAACCAAATTTTACAAGATAACCTTATTTAGATTTGCTACAGGTGTAAGTTTCTCGGATGCCAGTAGTGCTTCTGCATCAACTCTGACAGGTGCTTCACTCCCATCAAGTACAATTACCTCTTGACTAGCTTTTATACCATGAAACACAATCTGGAATTTTATATTAATTAGTAAAATCTATCTTCGGTGAAACGTGATGAATTTCACACTTTCTTAATTCTTCTTTCACAAGTTGTTAAAGAGAGGAATTAGAGTCGCATAACCAAATATCTGGGAGGGGAGAATAAATTTGTCATACTAACATGAATTACTACCTTAAGATCCACATTCGTAGTCTCATGACTCCCTATTCCACTTGACCAAAACTGAGCTATGACTAGCTCCAATGTCTGACCACCTACTACCTTAAAGGTGAAGTTTTTGGCAGCAGGGGAAGAAAAAGTTACAACACTCCGCCATTTCAAAGGTCTTTGCAACGGACATATCTGGACGTAGAAAGCATGTTAAAAAAAGGTCCATACTTAACTTCACATAATCTTAGGCTGTACACAGTACCTGAACTGTATCCACAAAAAATCTTCTGGGGGTATCAAAACTTGATATGTTCATGGTTGCTTCAACCCAAGATGCACCATGTGGCACTTCTATATATTTCCTTTCTATATGGCCTAATGAAACAAAAAATTAAGACAATAAGCATTGGTTTTGGAATTAAGAATATAAACCGGAATTGGATACTCAATTTGATAAAAAGAAAATAGTTAAAACATAGAAAAATTTCTATAAACATTGTGTATAGGGTTAAGAGATAAAGTTCCAAGAAAATGCTCAAACATCAAGGTTGGAAAAGTTCCAAGAAAATGCTCAAACATCAAGGTTGGAATGTATAACATTAATATTAAGATGTCCATGTAGATGTAAATCCAAATTCCAGCCTTAGTGTGCCACCAGAAGAAAGAAGTGTTCAAATTTGAGGCCTAACTCATCCTTACAAAACCGGCTTGTAAGGTGAGGAGTGCCTCCTCTTTATAAACTCTTCTCAAAAGAAGCATACAGATTAACTTGATTGACTAATGCACACCTGGCTCGAATAACATCTCTGAAAATGAAACTTGTGGAGGTCTGTTGATCACGGCCACAGGCTTGGTTATGGTAATTGGAATTCTGAAAAGAGGACCACGCCATGGTGCTTTGCAGTCAATACCGTAGACCTCGTAATAATGCAGACCATCACATAAATTGGTAGGATCCACTAATATGCTGAGAATAGAAGAAGAGAACTTGTAAGTTATATTGAAACAAAACTAAAGATTAGGATTAGCGAACAGCAACTTAGTTGAAATAAAAAGAGAGAAAGAAACATAAGTAGTTAATGTTTCTGATGAAATTGTTTGAAAGATAAGTTTTTTAGGACAGCAATGTGGAAGATTATAGATTATAGAAAGAAAAGTTCAAGGATAACGAAAAGGTTGAATGATGAATATGCCCTTGAAAGTAACAATAGACATTTTTTCACAAAAAACACTATCGAGTTTCTAGACTACTCATGTCCCCAAAATACAAACCTCAAATTATGACAATGTTAATAAAGAATGCATCACAAATAAAATCTGTTACGTAATGAGCTAATGAGCCACAATTCAATTGCAAATACATAACCATATATGCAACATCCATAACTTAAAAATATTATGGGTGTGTACAACTTTGTTATGATTAAAGAGGTGGTGAAAAGTAAGTAAGAAACATGATAAGGCCTAAAGATTTATTTAAGTAGCTTAAAAAATAAAAACACATTGTCAATCAATCATTACTTGTCGCATCATAACAAATGTTAGACTTTAATCTAACCATTTTAAAGTCACCCGCCTATAAGATGATTTTGTACTAGTTATCGATGTAAAAAATATTTAGACCGAGTGCATTCCAATTTTCATATGATTTTTTTATCATAAAATTTATTTTTGTTTTGTAGACAAAAGTATATTCTCAGTTGTTTTTAATCTTAAATATAAACTATTTAGTACAATTAGTCCTTAAAAATATATTTTATTAATTGCATTAATTTAAAGTAAAATATGTGGGAATATAATTATGGATGCACCTTTTATAGATTTTAAGTGTAACTTTATATTAAAAGACTAAATATTGTTTTTCAAATTACTACTTACTGTTTTTTGTTCTATTTAACAGAGGATAAAACAGAAATTCGATTAAAAATATAAAGATAAAACAAGAGAAAAAATAATAAGCTAGTTCAACCAGAGGAGGAACACTATAAACTAATAAAATAAACTCTTTTACCAAAGACCTCTTATAAACAAGTTAAACAAGCTATAAATTAGTTGAAAGGGATTGACGAATAGAGTAAGATGATGAAGGAAAATCGACTAACTTGAATGTGCGACCGTTATGAGTGAGCAGTAGATACTCGGGAGCTTTCACAACTGTGCTATCTGAAGAATGCAACTCAATGCACTCTTCAAATACAACCAAATCTTCAAGCTTGTTGGCGTCTTCATGAAATTTAGGATCAACTTGCACAGTCCACTGTCAATAAGTACTACAAATTATAAAGAAAATAACCAATTCAGAGTACAAAGGGATTACACTAAAACTTATTGTTAACTGATGATAAAATTATATATGCATAGATTTGATAAAATATATATGTAAGAAACTTGCATCAAATATCAGTACCTAAGAAGCACAGATGTGATATGAGATGCGAATATGACACAAGATAAACATGGAAATATATCAAATTGTGAAAACTATAGAATATTACACGGTTCTAATAGAAATCACAAAACTAGTATAAAATTTTGATGTCTGTCGATGGACTAGACTTAGAATTTAGCAAATATTTTTAGGGTCCTTTTGAAGTCACCGTAGGAATCAAAGTAAATTATATTTTATGTTTGTCAAATCAACAAATTCTTACTTATTCAACCCATGCACGAGAGTTAGATTCAACTATCAGTCATTAGTTAGTTCCCCACAATCCAATCTTAATCCGATTTAGAAACTATAGTTTTCAAGGATCTAGCTCAAAATATGCTCTGATGGTCAACGCACACTAACGTTGAGAATGATCTCACCTCAGTAGATTGTTGGCAAGCATTAGCCTCTCTCAGGTAGATGCCCCGTGATGATGGATCTGTCATCAACAGTTATATAAGGGGATATAATTTTTTTCAATTTTGAATGCCTGCTATTATATTCCATTGATTTCATAATTGTACAAGCATGAATAAATTCATATAAAGGCAAAAAATATCAATTTCCCGCCTCTTGTTTCTCGAATGGAAAAGGCAAAATTTCCAGGAAAGGATGTGAACTTACTTGATTTTCCAGATTGATTGATGTTTATTTGATACCAAACACATGGAATATTTCGAGACTGCTGTATATATTCATAACACCTGTCATTGATTATTTGTTTAAAGTCAATAACAAATCGTATAATATTACAATTTACAGCAATTTTTTTAAGATAAAGACAGGGAAGATATCGAACTTGTCAACTTGCATAAGCCCTTGCCCAGCAGATAATTTATCCTCTGGTGAATCACCAATTGGAACAGATGTATTCTCCAGGGCCTTCCTCACGCTATATGGACTAACGGGAATTCCCTCTTCCTGCGTGCAGATTATACACATCTGGATATTAAGGAAATGTGTACAAAGTACCACGAACTAAATCATATAATCTAAATAAGAATGACATTCTAGAACCTTCATAGCACTTATGAGCAATGCAATTCCCCCGCAGGCTGATGGAGATGACATTGATGTTCCGTTCATGAGCATACGCCGTTGAAGAGTCCATGTTGGAACAGGAGCAATAGCACCACCAGGAGCACTTACGCAGACACCAAGATCTCCATCAGTCGTTGGTCCTCGACTAGACCTGACAACGATGCAAACCTAGCATAAGCAAGTGAAATATATATTCAGGAATCATCCAATTAAAAATTTCCACAGATAAGCAAACGTACCATGTGTATTCAAGCCCCTCAGATGGAGGTTCAACAACACAGTGAGCACCAGCCGCCATAGCAGGAGAAACATAAGCCCCGACACCTATGATACTTGAAGACGTACCGCCAGGTGCACCAACAGTGCTTAGTGCTGGCCCACTATTACCAGCACTGCTTACAAATATCAGACGGTGCTTGTTTACCACCTAAATATAAATAACCCAAAGCAACTATAGCTTAGAGAATGGAAAATAAAACATATATAACTGGATTAGTTAAAACTTAAAATGGAAGTCTCGAAAGATACATCATTCACAAGGTCAACAAAGCGTCCATAGTCTGGCAACAATGTTGGCTCCCCATAACTCATGTTTATAAGATCGCATTTATGCTGTAAAAGAAACAGGAATGTAATGTGTTATTTATGTCAAACATCACAAAATACGAAAACAAAATAACAAATATCAAAGACGAATTCATTCCAATAATTGATATGCAAGATATTCATGCAATGAGGAAAAGTAATCATTTGAAGCACCTCCACAGCAGCTATCAGTGCCCGAGTCAAACCAGTTCCAGTTTCCATTGAACCTAAGCGAGAGTCTCCAATTTTACAAGAGATTAATTGTGCTCCGGGTGCAACTCCATTCAACAAAGGCTCCTAACAATAATACCATACATTATAATGAATAATGTTTTTCATAGGATTTGCACTATGGGTAAAATCATGTACGTACCTCTGGGTGGAACGCTGTAGCAATACCAGCAACATGGGTGCCATGAGGAGAGCTGTCTGTCACAATACTTAAGACATTTCCATCGTTATAGACATTCACTACAAATGCACAAGCATCTAATTTGCTGAAGACACCATACTTCCTCTCAGTCCTGGAGAATTAGGATTCAAATCATTTTAAATTTGAACACCTGCCAGGAGGATTAGAACTAAAATGGTAACTATTTCAATAATCTACATTAATAGTTTCAGCTTTGGTACGGCTAGTTCATAATATGGTATCAAAACCTATAGAACCAAGTGGTCCATAATTTGATCGCTGTCATATCCAAAGGACTCTTCAATGAGGGGTGTGTTAGAGAATGTAATATAAAAATCATTCTAGTGTCTCCAACAGCTTAAGCTTTGAGACTGTTGTCTCCAAAACGTAAATACTAGGTAATATGTTGTATGTACATAACATAAAACTTTTAATGTTTCAGAAGAAAGAAATGATTTAAAAATAACACAAGTCCTATTCATCATTCATTCAGCTTCGGAAGAAAAATTATTTCTGAATAAAATTTTAATTCAAAGACAAAATCAGAAATACTTCGCATTTTACTTTATGACCTATTTAAATGTGTACATCATTCAGCTATATATCTTTACAATCCTGTTCAGCATTTCTTTGAAATATGAGTGACAAGGGAAAACTAAATTCATAGAAACTCAAAAGGACAACATGTTTGATTCAACAGACAATAAAAGGTTGAAAAGACAAATTAAAGAGGCTTATATGTCTTGACAAAAAGGAGAAAGTTGACTAATTTGTGATGTGTATGGAAAATGGGGAATCAAAAGTAGGAAATCCTTTGTCCAAAAATGAGAATCTTCCAATTTAACAAGACTTTTCAGAACGAAAGTAATCGCATCAAATGTACTCACTACCTATAATTAGTCAAGGGTACAAAGTTAGCAAGCCTCCCACAATCTGAATCATCCTCAAGACTCTGTGTGTCGAGAGCGACCCTCCAAACCTCTCCATCATACCAAACAACAGCATCTATGGCAGGCCCTTTATCATCATAGTTCTAAAACATAAAACAACATTGCCTTTTAAATAAATAAAAAAATCAATTGACTAAACACTGAGCAGGATCAGAAGGCAAGTAAACAAGCACAATGCAGTATAAAAGTAATTTGAGTTTCTGCCATGAATGAATTGTGTCAAACTTTATTTCACATAGCAACAACCATTTTTTAAATATTTATCATTGCTACTAGTCGTGAGCAGAATTAACAGTAGCAGATGTTAGAATAATTAATCAAGTACTTAGTGGAGATATTGAAAAGATTGTGACTATTTAGTTTTAACTCCACTAGTCATTGTATTGATTGTGTTGATTAATCTTCCTTATTAATTAGGGGTTAACTAGGAGACTCCTACCTATATAAATGTACATTCTCACCACATAATATGATATAAAAAACATATTTTCAGTTCTAATACCACATTGTGTTGAAAATATGCATAATACATGAAGTTCCTATATTCCAATATTTGTCATAGTGGTAGTGTTGACACCATTGTAAATAAAAAGCCAATGCATATAGTGAATGTTTCAGAGTCCAGCATTGTGTTGAAAATATGCATAATACATGTGATGCTAATAACATTTCCTATTAATCCAAAATTTGTGCTTACTATATATCTTCAAATCAAAGCATAATGTGCGTTATAAACCAAAGCTAAAGGTTAACCATTTGATTACAAATATAATTCAATGGTCCAGATCCTTGAAATCATTCTCAGCATGTTGACCACACCATTTAGTAGCCTTACCCTATATAAAATGAACCTAGGCACTATTTTTACACATTCCAACAATTAGCAAGAGAATGTAATGGATCCATATTGTTTTTTTAATAATAAGAAATTTATTATGGTGAAGGAAATGAAATAAAAATTAAGTTACTTTTCAGGACAAGAATGACTTTGAGCAATCGACACTTCCAGCCCTTGTCCCTGTCTTAAGCACTGCTTCTGGTGATACAATGCTACTGCTTCTGAAGCACGCTGAGCTGATAATAAACAAGGTATTTTTGAGTTTGAATGTGGTTCCTTTATTTTGAATATTGATTTTTGTGTGCATATAATGACTATGTTTTAACTTATGCCATTCTTTGTTCATATAGACTAGTCAAGACCATTTAATTTCACATGTTCTTCCAATGATTGTTCGAGCCTATGATGATAATGATTCACGTTTACAAGAAGAGGTGTTGAAAAAGTCGGTATCCCTTGCCAAACAACTGGATACCCAGGTGAATGCTATAATAGCTGTGTTTGAGTTGTTTTGAAATATTTCGTATTAGCTGTTGAATACTTTTTAATGTGGTTTACATGTTTAATAAGTTTTATTGTTTCTCTGTTTGACTTTTTTTGGAGACTGTTGAAACTTTACGGTTTAGACATGGAAAAGGAGAAAAAAAAGAATGCTAAAAGTGCATTATCAGAGTCAAAAGCTGTTATTCAACTACAATAAGTTAGTGCACCTACCGATATCACCAATTAGGCCAAATGGTGGTGGTACTACCAAGTACAAACATAAATCTAATCTCAATATTAGTGAAATTGATATCCGTAAAATCTCCCAACTCTTTCCTCAAGTTTAAGCTTTCAAACCTTAAGTTTGCTACTAAAAATAGCAAACCCATAAAAAAACAAAGAAAATAGGCAATTAGGACTCTTCCTGAATTACAACTCTTGGTAATGCCTTGGGTAGATAGCTCTGTAAAGGGTCCTTAGTTACTTCGGCACATGTCTCAAGAAAATGCCATAAGTTTATCGAATATTTGCCTTTCTCTTCAATGAACGACTTAACCTCCAAACTAATTTCCAAAACACCAAGCTGAGCATTATACCATCTATTAATGACAAAGGGTATTCAAAACACTCAGTCGGATGTTATACCACCCAGGAACACAAATAGGGGTACTTTACAAGTGTTGAGTGTCTTCAATCTGCAAACCCTTGACATTAAAATAAACAAACCTAGAGCAATAATCTCCACATACCACACAAAATTACTTCCAGAACTTCAGAGACAACAAAATAGAGGCAGGTCAACATGTCCTTACGGTTTATTTGTTACCTTGTCTTATCATTTCCCTGAGGCTTATATCATCAGATAACCCTTGGCCCCTTTTTTACTTTTGTTCACTTTAAATGTCTGTTACTCTGCCCTCTAATATTAAAGCAGCAACTTCTATGATGTTCTAATGCTTTTTATGTTCTTTCTTTCAGCTGGTGAAACAAGTGATTTTACCACGTGTTCATGGACTAGCACTCAAAACAACAGTTGCCGCGGTATGTTATATTTTGTTTGAACTTTGAGCTTTTACCTTTTGGTTCGATGTCTCAGACAGTCATTGTATATTTGGTGTCTTTTGAGCACACAAACCCTAATTTTTGAAAATTAATCAGATCCTTATTTTACCATGTTAGTTATTTAATTGAAAGGTAATATTATCAGTTTAATTGAAAGTATCATCTCTGATCTTTCCTATTTGACATATTGCCTTTATTTCTCTCAAATATTTAACATTAGGCGTTCCATTATCAATACAGTTATTATGATTTTTTTATATTAAATACATTTTGAAATATTGGACGTCTTTCTATTAGTTATAACATAAATAAAGTATGACATGAATAAATTAGATTGGAATATGTATATTTGTATATGTACACTGGCAATCTGACGGTTAATTTCAAACTTCTGGATTATTGAATAATAATGCTAGATGTTTGAGAATGCATGGCTTCCACAATTTCTTTTATATGTTGTATCCTACCTTCCCCAAGCCAAATGAGCTGACATTGGGTGGTGGTCCTTTTGTTGGGGTTGGTGAATGAGTTTAGATTGTTTATAGTGGGGAAAATTGATTATGTTCCTAAATAAGAGCTTCTCTTAGCCAATTTATGCTGTTCAGCCAGAGGCTTTTAAGAGGGGTTTTCTTTGTGGAGTTGGAACATGCAAGGAGATTGCTGAACTTTGCAGTTGGTGAGCTTTCTTGCTCGTTCTTGAAGGGTTATCTTTCATGCAAAGACATTCTTCTCATATTAATGTTGTGAGTTGTAATACTAACTTCAACTTCGTTGGAACATAGAATAAGCCTTTTGTGTTGTAAGGGTTATCTTCGATAGGTCAAAAAGATACTTAAATGACAGTTGTGATTTTAACTTTATTGTTATTATGCCTTAGTTGTGTTATTTTTTGTGTGTATTCATAAATATAAATTTATATAATAGGTATGATTTAATTTTCCATGTTATGATCTCACATTTTGTGAACCTCCTTTGTCTGATCTTGGCAGGATGTATGAGATTGACAACCTTATGTGTATGTGTGCTTTTTAGTTTCACAGTTTACGTAGAGGTAAACTTACATTTGCAATTGTCTCTCTGGTTTGACAGGTTAGAGTCAATGCTTTGCTTTGCCTAGGAGACATGGTTAACCGACTTGATAAACATGCTGTCCTGGAAATCTTGCAAACTATTCAGCGTTGTACTGCTGTTGACCGTTCTCCTCCAACCCTTATGTGTACCCTTGGGGTTGCAAATTCTATTTTTAAGCAGGTAATCACCATGACTGGTCTGAATTATGAACTGCACTCTTGTATTATTGACTTTTGTGATCAACAATTGTTGGAGTTTTATCTAAGTCTTCTTTGATTCTTCTTGTTCAGTATGGAGTAGAATTTGTTGCTGAGCATGTTCTTCCATTGCTTATGCCACTCCTGACTGCTCAACAACTGAATGTTCAACAGTTTGCCAAATATATGCTCTTTGTCAAGAATATCCTCCAGTAATATTTTTTTTTTGATTAAATTTTTTGACATTCTCTTTATTGTCATTTTATCCGTCTCCCTTTCTCCTTAATCTCTGACAAGCTTTTCTCTGAGTTTCTTTCTGAACTTTCTGTGTTTCATGCAGGAAGATAGAAGAGAAGCGAGGTGTTGCTGTGACTGATTCTGGAATCCCAGAGGTAAAACTATCTCCTGCAGTTAACGGCCTTCAGGTGGAAGCTCCAAGAACAACCAGCAGCACCGTTGCTTCAACAAAAAGCAGCTTCTCTTGGGATGCAGATTGGGGTCCCAAAGCAACGGGCCCTGCCAATTCTGTCCAGAATTCTATTAATACATCTAATAAATCTGTGATAGGAAACCCTGTGGGTCATGTAACATCCTTACAAAATAATTTGCCCTTATCTGGTGTATCTAATCAGCAAACATCCAATTCATGTCCTTCAGTAGATTTAGAGTGGCCGCCTCGTGCATCTTCTGGTCTTACCTCACAATTTGGGGATACTGAAAGGAAAACAGTTGCAGCTGGAACCTCATCCACATCCAATCTTGAAGCTGATGATCCTTTTGCTGATTGGCCTCCACGCCCTAGTGGCTCATTATCCGGTGCATCTGGAAATTCCAATAATGGTATTTCAGGAATGGCATTAAACAAGATAGGGCATAATTCAATGACAAGCAATTCAAGCAATCTTGGTCTCCAGGCCAGCAACAATTGGTCTGTCAAGTCCCAAAATTCTGTGGAGTCTATTGGTTTGAACCCAAGGAATGCTAGTTCATCTATCAGTAACCCGAACAATGGCTTTGAACCTCAGAGTTCTCTTGGGTTCTTGAAACAAAGTCAGGCTTTTCCGGCATCAAATGCTGTTTCATCATCATATAATAATGTTAAATCAACTGATCTTGGATCAATATTTTCTTCCAATAAGAATGAACAACTTGCACCTAGACTTGCACCACCCCCTTCAACCACAGTGGGTAGAGGACGGGGAAGAGGCAGAGGAGCGACTTCATCCAGACAGCACTCTCATACCAAGTCAAGCTCCGAGCAGCCACCCCTTTTGGATTTGTTGGGGTAACTTGCTTCTATTATTTTTCTCTTAGATTGTATATTTATTCAACATTCCATGTTGAATGCTCGGAGATATTTTCTGTGAAGGAAGAGATCGCGGAAAATCTTGCCACGCAACATCTGCTGTAAAAGACTTTGTAAAGGTTTTGTTGTATGTTGCTTAGTCTATAGTGATCTTGCAAAAATTTGGGATTATTTTTGTTAATTTTTTGGTCGCCATATATGTCTTGCTTTTATTCTTAGGGTGTCAGGCAAATTGTATTCAGAAAAGTCCTGATTACTGCAACTGGGTTGAAAATAATAAAAATAGCGTTTAAATTTCTTAAACAAGAATGATTTGGATTCCATTATGTATGATTTGGCTGTTGGTCGTATGATAGTGTTAGTTCTTAGTTGTAACTTGTAAGTGCTTATATGCTATTGTGTTTCAAACACGTGGAATAATACTTTTTTGGTTTCGAATCCTGACCAATTGAGTTAAGCTCACGGAGACTGGAATTGGTACTTGGAAGTGAAACATAAGTTTGCATTCAGTTTTCTTTTAAGACAGACTCGTGGGGCTGCAATTGATCGGTTGATGGAAAATTTATCGAGCGATATAGAAGTCTTTTTGACTATAGCAATAGAGTAATTAGATCCTAATACAAGGACTCGTGTATTTGTTTCTCGTGGAGGATCTATCTATAGTTCACTTCTTTTTGACCTATAGTATATGGCATTGAGGAAACTACTCTTATGTTATTAAAACTTCAAATGAAATCACGATTGTATGTAAAATTAAAATTGTGACGAGATGAATTTAGATGTTTTTTCATTATATTCACTACTCTTGACTATATCAATGAAATTAAAATTGAGACAATGGATAAAAAGCTGGAGGTCTTAAGTTCACACCCAGACAAAAAATAAATACTAATTTAACAACTACTAATTTGTAACATTTGCCATTCAAAAAAAATAAATGAAATCAAAACTAATTTGTAACATTTGTCGTTAGAAAAAATGAAATTAAAATTTTAAAAATTATTGTCTCAAATAACTAAAATACATATCAATTATAATGTTGATCAAAAGGCATCATCAATGTTGATAACCTTTCAAATCTCAAATCTATAGTAAAGATTATTTAAAGATAATTTGATAAACGTGTAATATGAATCAATCCATCTCAACTCGATGATCGAGGCTAATTAATACTTGGAATTGTATGTCATTTTAAAATAAATGCAAATAATTCGTTGGGGGAAGTAACTCATCTACTTTGAATTAAAAGATAAGAAGTTTGAGGTATTTGGTTCAAATCCAAACTAAGGAAAAAAAACTAATCTAACATGAGCAATTACTAACATTTTTCATCAAAAAAAATACAAAGAATCCACCAATAAAGGTTGGTTGAGTTGACCCATACTCAACATCCAAGTAATTTTGTAAGAGCAATCCTAGCAACACTCTTTTTTGAACACTTTTTTATTAGTTTAAATCATTATGTGTCTATACTTTGAAAATTGAACTCACATAAAGTGGTGGGACATACATTGATTTCATCCAATAAAATAGTGAGTGCTAGAGAGAGTGTTCAATAGTGAGTGTTGCTAGCATTCCTCTTTTTGTAAACGATTTTTTAAACCTTGAAATCTAACTATGACCTAAGTGAAATTATTAGGTAAAGAGAAAAGATATTTTCTCTTGTACTCATATTATGTTTTTATTTTCTCTTTTTATTACTTTTGTTTTTGTGTCAATAACTCATTTTCTTTATAAATTATAATCGTCTCATAAGTTGCTGTCAAAATGGTTGTTCATATAACACAACCCTCGGTAAATGTAAGAAAATTAAAATAAATGCAATTAGGTAAATTATTAGGTAAATCATAAGAAAAATAAAATAAATGCAAAAAGTCCAGATCTATGAAATTATTAGGTAAATTATTTATTATGTGAGATTTAGATTTGTCTTTTATTATCATGTGAGAATTATTTTAGTCCTTCCTTTGTCTTATTATTATTATCACAAAACGGTGCCGTTTTCACACCTCCCACGAATTCAGAGTTTCCACTTTGCACCTTCTCTCTGATTTTCCATCTCTGCAACAACACCGTTGAGTTTTACACTGTCACATAGTTGACCTAAACCCCAAATCAAACCCATTAATCACATCACAAAAACCCTAATTTCCCCCAAAATTCACCACAAAAATCACACACCCATGTTCCCAATAATTCTCCACAATTTTCAATTTTCAAAAACCATTGAAAATTGATCCCAAAAAAAAAAATGCAGAAACTTCCAGTTCGTTACCTAATAGTCCTCCTTACCTTCATCTGCACATCAGTCTGTTACATAGAACGCGTCGGTTTTTCCATCGCATACACCGTCGCCGCCGACGCTGCCGGAATCAACCAATCAACAAAGGGTACAATTCTGTCCACATTCTACTACGGTTACGCTTGTTCCCAAGTTCCTGGCGGTTATTTCGCCCAGAAAATCGGTGGTCGTAAAATTCTACTCTTTTCATTCCTCTTATGGTCCTTCACATGCGCACTTCTTCCATTAGATCCAAACAAAACCCTAATTCTTGTCACTGCTCGTTTACTTGTTGGGGTTGCTCAAGGTTTCATTTTTCCTTCAATTCATACTGTTTTAGCTCAATGGGTCCCACCCCATGAAAGATCTAGGTCTGTTTCTTTGACTACTAGTGGAATGTATCTTGGTGCTGCTTTTGGAATGTTGTTTCTACCTAGTTTGGTTAAGTTTAAAGGTCCTCAATCTGTTTTTGTTGCTGAGAGTTTTTTAGGATTTGTTTGGTGTTTTATTTGGTTTAGGTATAGTTCTGATCCCAAGAGTTCGGCTTCGGGTGCTGGTGAATCGTTATTGCCGGTTAATAAGAAGATTGATAGACGGGTTTCGGATCTTAAGGTCGGGGTTGAGAAAAATGGGGGTGAAGGGAAGAAAAGTGGGGTTGGAATTCCTTGGGTGAAGATTTTGACTAGTTTGCCTGTTTGGGCTATTGTGGTTAATAATTTTACTTTTCATTATGCTTTGTATGTGTTGATGAATTGGTTACCGACTTATTTTGAATTAGGGCTTAAGTTAAGTCTTCATGAAATGGGTTCGTCGAAGATGTTGCCTTATTTGAATATGTTTGTGTTTTCGAATATTGGTGGTGTTGTTGCGGATTATTTGATTACGAGAAGGGTTATGTCGGTGACTAGGACGAGGAAGTTTTTGAATACGGTTGGGTTTTTAGTTGCTTCGTTTGCGTTGATTGTGATACCGAGTTTTAGAACTTCAGGTGGGGCTGTGTTTTGTTCCTCAGTGGCGCTTGGGTTTTTGGCACTTGGTAGGGCTGGGTTTGCGGTGAATCATATGGATGTTGCTCCGAGGTATGCTGGAATTGTGATGGGGGTTTCAAATACCGCTGGTACTTTGGCTGGTATTGTTGGTGTTGATCTTACTGGGAAATTACTTGAGGCTGCCAAGGCGTCTGATTCGGATCTTTCGACTCCGGAAAGTTGGAGGCTGGTGTTTTTCATTCCGGGACTTTTATGTGTTTTTAGTTCGCTGGTATTCTTGTTGTTTTCTACTGGGGAGAGGATTTTTGATTGAGGTAGCCTTGTAACATTCTTTGATTGTCGAATCATTGATTTAATCACATGCTCTTATATCATGGAGATTTTTATTTTTATTATATCTCCATGTTATGTTATTCATTCTTGGATAGGAGAGGTGATGTACAAAGCTACACAGCGAGATTGTATCATCAATGGATATGAGTTTGTTATTGTCATTTTACACTATTATGATTTTTCCAACATGTACTATGTCTAGTTAGTAAAGGTTACAATACTGCTGTATCAACAATGATTCTTAGGTGTTAATCTATGCCTTGGACGAAACTCATATTTTAGTATATGATTAGAAGATTGTGCACTTCACATTTTGATTCATGTACTTTGTTATTTGTGGAATAAATTTGAAAGGTGACGTTGCAACCATTTACTTCACTCTTTCCATTATTTTTTCTTTTCTTTCCATTTTGTTATTTATTTAAGCCTTTTATAATCCCTAAATTTGGGTTGGGTGGGGTTGCCTCCCTTGCCCTCGCTGGATTTTATCATTGATTTATCATTTTAAGATTGCTGTTAGTTATTATATAACATGCAATTGACTTACATTTGAGGCTTGAAATGAATTGGCTGCGCAATAATAAAAAAACATGGAAGATTGCCTCTAGAGAGAGGGATGAGCTGCTGGTGATGTTCGATATATATGTTCAAGAAAAGGGAACAATTAATGGACAGTTCAAGAGGTTTCAATCACGGCAAAGAAAAGAAATTAATTGGTAAATGTAGTGATTTATCTTTCAAGGAGGGGAAGAATCAAAGACGGACCGGCGTGCAAGGAAGTTTGAGGCTGACAAGTGCTTGAAACTTGAATGATTCTGCAACTGCTGGTAATGATCTGGGCTATTGATTATTGATTACATTTATGCATAAATTCATTAAGACGACAACAATCAACACTTACTCTAACACACTCTTTCCAACAATCTCTATATTATTGGTTAAAATTCATGTAGGTCCCACCATTTTGGGAATAGGTCCCACATAATGTGGTAGGATCTACATAAACTTCACCTAATAAGAGAGTTAGTGTTGAAAAGAGAGTTTCCATGTGAGTGTGTTTCTAGTATTTTTCATTCATAAAATAATGATATATTGATCTGGGCTATTTTGTGGAACGCACTGGACTGCAAAAAATGATCACCAAGAAAGAAACATTATAGTTAGAGTTAAATGCAACCCAGAAAGAGAAAGAGCAATCGTCAGGTTTCTATATTTAACTATGGTTTCTTCATAAATAGAAACTATGGTTTCTTCTGTTGATTAATTTGACATATTGTTACTTTGTAATTTCTGTTCTTGACTTCAAACTGTTTGAAAAAATGGTACTGTTTGTCTCTTCCCCAGCCTCATTGTCCTAACTTTTATTTGTTGATGTAGAATATATGGATAATTAGATATTGATGACTGCTCTTATCCTTGAAATAAGATGACGATGACAACTTCAATGCATTGGTCATCATTTTGTTTCTGCTATGTTGTAATCTTCTCTGACTTTAAAAGTTATGCTTATGCTGCAAGAAGTATTGTTAACTTTGTTATTTTTATCATTTCGCAATATTTAGAATACATTTTTGATGTTTAAGATCATAATTTTTGTTTACATTCAAAATTTCAAACCTTTGGAGTTTAGGACCTTTTCATTTTTATGAATCATATGCTTGGACATTATAATCATGACCATACTAACAGGAAACCAAACATTAGCAACCAATTTAATCTGAAGAGAACTCTCCGGAGACAGTTCAGCCATGTGTATTATAAGATTTGCTGATTCTGAGATCAATGAGTGTAGACAATTAAGCTTTCAATGAGTTTCTCTTGAGGAGGAGCACATTTGTTAGTTACTTTTTATCTTTAGTGTTACATTAAGATAGGCAAGAGAAAATAAGAGGAATCAGGGAGGAAGGAAAAAAGTTAACGTGGAGAGGGAGGGTAGTTGCGGCTATGTCAAAATTTCTCACACCAATGGGAGTGAAAATACAAATTGAGATGCAATTTTACTCTTTTATTTTACCAATCCATTTATCTCTATTATCTAGTGTGGGAGTTCAGTTCCTTTTACTTATTTTACAAAGGGTGCAAGAAACATCACATAATCATTCATTTTTCTTCCTACATTTTTAGTTCACCAAATAGACGAGAGAACATTTTTCTTTCTTTTCATTTTCTTTATACCCATCCAAACAATATACAGAATTCTATAAACTCAGTTTATGGTTACTTGCTTTTACTTTTTGTCGTTGATTTTCAGAAGCATGGGTCTGTTTACTCAATAATAATATCAAAATAATCTTCCATTGTTTGCATTTTGCTTTATTGATAGTCTTTTGCAGCAACATTTGGAGTTACTGTCCTCTGATTATTAAATATACATGTGACTTTTAGCCATGAAATTGAAATTGGTTAGTTTTGCTTTCAATGAAAGCAAATGGGAAAAGACTCATCCCAATGCAATTTTCACTTTAACGACAATGCATTAGCTTCGACTGAAATCTTGTTTGTACCTATTCAAATGTTAAACCAAAAAAGTTATAGTTGTCTACAATCGACGTACAATGAGCGCGGCCATTTTCTAAGATTACCCACGGTCTTTTCATGTTCTCGTTTATTTTCCTCTCTAAATCAGCTATCATCTACTTTGTACTCAAGAAGACAAAGGAATATTGTAATACCAAGAAACTTGGTATAAATATTGGAGACTCCTTTTGAAAGCCACCACATATCTAAAACATAACACATGGTTCTGGCGTATATAATGTGTTCAAAAGTGTACTTTTAGACTCCATAAAATTCACATTTTTTTGTTCCAGATGTATAAAACAAATTTCTCCCCATATACCATATCTTTTGCAGAGAACATTTGAACACAAGGTTAAAGTTTGTTCTCTCAATTATAGTGGATTTTCTGTAATATTGATGGAGTGTGTAACTCATGTCTATTCCAAATGTGGAGACACTACAAACTGCTTCTTCCTCCAAATCACATTCTATGTACATTATTGAAATTAATGCTACTGGGTATGGTATGATCCAATGCATTCAACAATTTTTTTAGAGTTGAATAGACACAATCCAACAATTCATGTATTTGAAATTTTGAAATACTATTAAAAAAAGCTATTTTGAAACATGACAACTAAAAATGCTTTTGGTAGACTTGCATGCATATCATGTCTGGAATGAGATGCTTCATGTACGAAAACTAGCCATGATGCATTACAGTTTACTTTGTCGTAAATTTGTTTCATAAGATTGAAAGTTAATATAGTGCCTTATTAGTCCACGAGCCTTGGAGTACAAACATGTAATTCAGATTGATTTAACATTTTTCTGCATCTTGTGTTGAAACAGGACATTATCGAAGCGAGAATTCACAACTCTGCAATTCCTCCTAACCTCTCCAGGTCGACCGGACTGCAGATCACCCATTTTCAACATCCCTTCAACAAATGCTTTGAAAAACTCATTTTGATCTCTACTATAGAACCTCACTAACCCCTTTGTCTGAGGGTAAGTAAAAAGTGTTTGATCAGAGTTGAGAAATCCTCTTCCACCAACCAAGTCCTTGAAATATTGGTTATCGAAAATCACAGGAGTTGAATCAAGGTTTCCTGTCTTATTTTGATCAACATCTAGTGGACATAGCTTGTCAAGCTCTACTCTAAAACTGGGATCAAGTGCAGGGTCGGGTTTTCCGCTACCGGATTGATTATATAGCCGAAACATGATCGAAAAACAACGACCTTGGCCAATAGAGTGAGATCCTGAGAGTGCTACAAGGTCTTTGACAGTGAGGTTGAATCTTTGGAAGAGATCAATGAGAGTGCTTGCATTGGCTCTTGGACTTGGCATGATATTGTCTGAGTCTTCTTGACTTGCTGTTAAGCTGTCCAATCTTCCTAACCTCACCTCCCAATCTGGTCCTCCTGTCTGCAATAAAAGTAACAAAAATTGTACATTTGCATATGCAGTCTAAATAATAGATCTAGTTTACACGAACAAAATTTGGAAAGGAAAAAATTCAACCAAAAGACACATTTTTGATGTGTGTAAGTTTATTTCATGACTCATGACATGAACAAAGACAGATATCAGTATCACTACAGAGCATGCATGTTCCTATGTTCTTACTGCTTGCTCAGCTAAACAAATTTTGAATGAAATTTACATAAACATTTCACCCTTAGAAAACGGCATAAATCAAATAATAATTTAATTAAAAATAAAATAAAATTAGTTTCTCGAAAATTAATTCATTTTATTAAATAATAATAAAATAAGTAATGTCAACGTGTATATGTACATAACAAATTAAAATACTAACTATTGATTTTCTTGTTAACTGTTGAGATACCTGTGAAGTTATAATTCACTGAAGCCATAATTCATAAAATATAATTTTTTTTTTGAAAGATAGAGAGAGAAATACAAACCAATGCTACAGCATCTCTAGAAGCCATGATTATGATATCAGCACAAGAAACAACTCCAGGACAAGCCTTCTCTACAGCCTCTTTAACCTCATCAACAACTTCAAATGATCTAAGTGAATTTATATTTGAAAGGGACAATTTCTCTCCAAGCATAGTTGGTGTATCATCAAGCAACATAGAAGCATCACACCCCTTCACAAATTCAACAACCCATTCAAACAAAGAAATTTATTTATTTTTAATAGAAAAATAATTAAATATATTTTTTAGTTCTCTAATTATCCGAACAAGCAACTGAACTCAAGTGGTTAACGAATTTAGACTCTTAGTTAAAGACAAATTGTTTCGAAATATCCAAATTCAAATTCTAACTGAAATAATCTTTGATCAAACACCTGATCGAAGTCTGAATTACCAGAACCACCCCTCCCTCTGGAGATCAATGATTATGATAAAAATAAGTTCTATAATCTTGAATTTTGTTTTTAGTCTTATACCAACTTTTCATATCTAATCTACAAATTCCAAAACTATATGTATTTTTTTTTTGTGGTGTCCAGGGTTTGAACCCCGGACCTTGCATATATTATGCATCGTTTATCAACTGAACTGAGCTCACGGGGCTAACCACATGTTTTTAATCTTACTAAAAACATTAAATTCTGTAACTTGAAGTAACGGTAAAGTAGATATAAGGATTAAACACAAAAAAAAAACGTAAATTTTATAGTAATTGAAAAGATTTTAACTTAAAAAAAAATTCAATGAAAAAGATAGAATTTTGATGGTAAGAAAGAGTAGAGAGAGAACATACATTAACAAAGCAATCATGAAATTGAAATCTCATAACAGAGGCAACACTTCTTGGTTCTCTTATTAGAGCTTTTCTCATAACATCTCTGACAATGGTTTCAGCTTTTGGACATGTTTTTGAGTAAAACCCAGGTCGAAGATCTGATGATGATGATGATGTTACTATGATTATGTTTATGATGAAGATCAGAAACAGAAACATGGTGATGATGGGTCGGCTGTTGGGAATCTGAAACATGGTACTACGTTTGTTGTTTTGTTTTGTTTTGAAGTATGAGTATGTTTGTTTGTGTGTGTGGAAAGAGGAGACACTGGACATAAGGTTTTGTAACTTTCCTCTTTGATTTGAAGGATATTTAATGGTAGAAGAAAAGATTGAGTGGCTTATGTTACTATGTGTCATGCAATAATTGGTTGAGAATTGCTACTATATTCCCACCCTTTTCTTGTAAAAACAAATCCGTTTCGATCCGGCCAATGAAAGTTGGTTCGATTGATAAGAAATTGACTTGTCCTCAAGATTGTGGATATAACTCTCGAAGACAGCATGAGGACCTCTTTGATATGGGTGATCTATAAACGTCTATGTTAGCGTCGAGCTTTAAGATCAGTCTTGACTTTCATGAGTTCGCTTTAAGTTTCTTCCATAAAAGAAGAAAAAAGATTTGTTTAATTGCACCACTTCGAAAGAGCAGAGATCATGATTTTTTTGGATGCACCATTTTGAAGATGAAAAAAAAAATGATGTTTTTTTTTTGTGCATCAGATTAATTTTTTTTGGGAAATTGTGTGGGACAAAAATAGCTCTTAATTGGTTCTCTTTGTACGTTTACAAAATATGAAATTTAAACAACCACTTTATGACAATTCTCTCTCTCTCTCTCTCTTTTCCCCCTGGTTTTTGTGTCAAGACCTACATTTTTTTAATGAGAAATGCTATATTTTAATTGTTCTACAAATTGTCCCATAAAATAGTTGTTTAAATAACATTCCTCTTACAAGATCATTGAAATACCATTCCCCATAAAGAAGAAAGCATCATACAAGTTGCAACTAGGAATTTATTGTCACTTAATTTGCTACTAGATAATTTGCACTAAAACACAAATTCCTAAATTTGCTAAAGTTTTCTTGGTATTTGAGGAAATGTGTGACTAATTTATAACAAATATGTGAAATCTGATTTAAGATTGTTTTAACGAATGATCAAATTCAAATGTGATGTAATAAATGATTTGAATAGAGAAAAACCTTAATATAATTGAGGACTATCATATTAAAAATCGATCAATACAATGGCAAGCATGACAAAAAACAAATGTTTTTTGTGCAGATAAAATTGTGCATCCGATCGTTTTTTTGTTGGAAATTGTGTCGTATAAAAAGAGCTATTAATTGGTTCTTTTTAGACGTTCACAAAATTATTGAAATACCATCCCTCATATGGAAGAAAGCAACGTACAAGTTGCAACTAGGAATTTATTGTTTTTGGACTTTATTTGCAACTAGGATAATTTGCACTAAAACACAAGTTCATAAATTTGCAAATCCTTTTATTGATATTTGAGAAAATTTGTGACTAATTTATACTCCCTCCGTCCATATATCTAAGCTCCCATTTGACTTTATTTTTGTCCCTAAATATAAACCCTCTTTCAAATTACTAGATCAATTTATTATTTTTTCCTAAACATACCCCTAATTAATACTACTAACTTGTCTTGAAATATGTAAAGTCAAATTTAATACACATATAAACAAAGAATAATTTGGTAATATTAACACACAAAACAGACACATTAATTACTATGACAACAGTTCTTAAGAAATGTGAAAAAGGTAATGTGTGCCTACATTAAGGGACGAAGGAGTAGTTTAGTAAAAGTAAATCAAGATTCTCTTGTTGAAGATGAACATGAACAACCCGAGGAGTCATCATGATTCTTGAACAACCAACGAGTATATGAAGAATTGAGAAACAAGAAGCACATAAAATGTGATAAAATTCACGAAATTAATGAATCAATCAAAGAAAAATTAGCAACATAAATGCAGAACAAACATAGAGTGAAGAAATCAAAATGAATCTTCAAAATGGACAAGATGAATCGCAAAATCAATAGATGATTGCGAAGAGAAAATGAAGATTGAACGAAGAAGATGAAGAACTATGTAGAAACTTCATCAAAAAGCAAGAAAAATGCACAATGAAAAACAATTATGAATCGCAACAAACTATTTCGCGAGGGAAAATCTGATACCCTATTACGAAGTAAACAAATTGTGTATTAGTGTTCGTAAATGAGTGTATACAAGAGGTATTGATAGACTATATATATATATATTAAAAAAAGGGAACAATAAAAAAAATGGGGGACATAAACCTAACTTAGTTAATCTACACAAAAGTGTAGGTCAACCCAAAACAGGAAAAATACAACACAAGTGGATCATCCTCTAATTAATCCTAAAACTAATCAAAGGTCTTCAGTGCGGTGATTGGGCCATCCGTCAACACGAAAGCGAGTCCATGTACCATCCACTCCCTGTAGCAAATAGTAGCAAGCTAAACGACCCTCTCAAGTCTCACAGTCCAAATCAAACATAGTGAATGGAGAAACTAAACCGGCGTATGAATCGTCTGCCAACACAGAAGCGATTAAAGATCCATCAACTTCCTGCAAAATAACAACAATCTATAATTGCCCTTTCAAGACAAACTATCTGAAATGGAACACGACGGTACACAAACCACAACACACATGAATTGCAATAGTATCCGAGCGTTCAACTCCAAATCATACACTTTTCTTCGAAACAGTGGGAGATGAAACTGTCCATCAACACGAAAACAAGTCCCCGAATCTACCACAAAAGCCCTTTCGAGCATTATATTTCAGTCCAAAGATGAAGGATTCACAAATCACAACCCAACATCATTGAACAAGAACAAATTCGGACAAAACCATAAACACCTCCACCAAAAGGTAAGTGGCGATAGTTTGTAAACCTAGAAACTGACCACCATGACAGCTCCGACG
>Ga0315914_1003864_pt1 | contig 22580 bp, 15 predicted proteins | sample MpolenodulesMG_FD_203920 | JGI IMG/M metagenome (GOLD analysis project Ga0315914, IMG submission 203920) | Medicago polymorpha root nodule microbial communities from Los Angeles, California, United States - elongated nodules | ecosystem: Host-associated > Plants > Roots > Nodule | place: USA...
TGTCAAGGTCCTTAGAAAAATAAACAATTTTGAATCAATATTGAATATCTAATTTGAATTATGGTGTTGTTCTTTATATATGCAACATTGAAGACCATGTAGGATACCACAATATTCCAAGCGGCACAGTTAGGATTCATGTCCTGTCTAACAAATATATGCATCACCAAAGAATAAAAATAAATGAAGTTATTGTTCAAAAAAATCGAAGTTATGAAAGATAAAAAAAAAAATGAAGTTAAGAATTGAATCAAGATTACTGTCACTTTCACCTATCCACTGAAGCCAACAACAGACGGTGAAGAGTTGCAGAAGGAAGGATGCATATGGACAGAAGAAGAAACGGTGAAGAGGAGAAAAGAGGGAAGAAGCAGCGGTTTATGAAATAGAAAAAATAGGGATAAGATTGTAATTGATTTATTAATGTACTCCATTCCATTGCATACACCTCAATTTGGGAGGAATGAAAAATTGAAGAAATGAGTGGTATTAGATGGAATGGGTTCCATCACATTCCATTCCATCCATTTTTTACAAAACCAAACAATGGAACCTGACTGTATTCTACACCATTCCATTCCATTCCACCACTTTCCATCAATCCAAACACAGCCTAAATATTTATTTTACGCTACCTATATACCTTCAAAACCTATTCAATACAACACAATTCCTTTTCGCGCGCCCGATTCACTGAGTTTCCCATCACCTCTCACAAACCCTTGATGAGAACAACGATGAAGCAATTTCGTCCTTCTAGGGTTTCGGAATCTCTCGATTCCATGGATGCTTTCTATGATTCCTCTTCATATCATCAATTGCACAAGTCTCTCGGTTTATGTGATACGATCTTATCTTATCTTTTTTTCCTGAAAATTTTGAATTATGTCTAGATTCTGAAATTTTTTTGTTTTCTTTTGTGTATTGATCAAATTAATTGTTTGGATAAGTTTTTTGTTTGGTTCTTCTGGTTGCGATCATGATACTTTTTGTTGATTTATTAAAGTTGAAATTGATTGTGTAAGAAACACGGTTTAAATCATTGTCGAATTGCAATGATGCATGTTGCGGAGAATCACAATCAAATGTTGTAACCACAATCGTGTTGTGATTGCAGAGTCAAGGCCAAAATTGTGAACGTGGATTTTTTAAAAACCCTAATTAAGATATCAAAAAGTTTTTGCTACTATTTGAAGTTATTTATTATATGAATATACTATGTTTTGCCATTTAAGATTTGAATTGAGAGTTAGAATGAAACCCTAGAACTGTGTTTGGAATCATCAAAAGAATTTAATGTGGAGATAGATTCTCCTCAAATTGAACAAGATTTGTATTGATTACTTATTTAATTAACTAAAATCAGAAGGGTTTCAAAGTCAAATCAATTTGTTGTTTTTAACTTTCCAAAAGATACTTGTCATGCTTGAGTCAGGCCAGGTGCCACTTATATTCGACTTACCGGTTTGAGTGTCCTGATTTGTCGAGGATACTTGTCATGTACTCGACCTTCTTGTTTTTCTCTCCAATAAAAAATTAACATTTTAATTCTGTTATGGTTTCCATGATAACTGTTTTTCTCTAAGCCAACTAACTTAATATATTTACAGTTTCCTCTGTAGACAAAGTCAAGGCAAAGGATTTCTCTAGTAATCCTTACATTAATGTTGATGGAGTTGGGGGCAACACGCCGGGAAACTCGTTTGCTAAACTTCATACACATGAGAATTCTGTTGAACCTAAGACAGAGGATACCAGTGGTGATGTATATTTGTCGCTGTCACGTCAGGTAGATCATGTCTCATTAGGGTTTCAATCCAGTGTATTGTAACCTCTATTTGTGAGTTTATATCCTAAGGCAGGGATTTAATTGCAGGACTAATCTACGTTCAACGTTTTTTGCAGAATGAATCAGCTGGCATTAATTTAGAGGGTGATGAATGTGTGAAAAAAAGTACTACTCCATCAAGAATTCTATTAACAAGCTTCCCAGCGTAAGTACAAAAATTATTTCTTCATTTTGTAATAGTTAGGCATAGATAACTCTCGATACAAAAGCATTGACTTTGATATTATTCTCTGCTTTGTACTTTATGATTTTGTTTGCCATTGCATGGCATATGTCATCTATAGTTCATTATCTTTTATGCGTGGTTCTGAGATGTTTGGCTTCAGATTTCTTGGCCTAATTGTTGAAAATATGTTTTTGATTCCGTCAATCCCATGTAATAGTATTTCACGTTTCCAAGATACAATACAGTAGAAAAATGCAGGGTCTAAGTTATCATTTTGGTGTTTTTAAATTTCTGTCATCGTGGTTAGAGTGGACGTAAAATCACTTGATATCTTGTGCATAACTTTATGATGCAAATGAGTTCTCTTGGACTAGTCATAATCTTTTTTTTTGGGACAGTGTGTTCCAAAATGCAAACGCTGTCTGGTTGCTAATTCTAGCATTTCATATTTGAAACAGTTTTCCGGAGCATTTTGACAAATTATATTATCCAAAAGGGGACCTGGATGCTGTTTCCCTAAGTAAGGGAGATGTTGATCTATTACAACCAGATACATGTATCAATGACACGATCATCGATTTTTACCTTCTGTAAGTTTGTATATGCATGTTTTCCTTTTGGAGGTTACATTGTTTGCCTTCTGTAATTTTGTTCTAAATTTTGTTTGTCACTTCATTAAGAATGTCTTTTAAACCGTTTTGTCTTCTTTGGTTGCATTTAGTTCTTATATTATTATTATGAACCTTAGAACATTCATCTTTTCTCTTTTGTTGTTTGATTATTATTTTTTTATTTATTTTATTAAAAGTAGGTGCATTCATATGATGTTATAAATGAATTTTAGAGATGAAAATTTATAACCATATGTGGTGCACTTATAAAGAAAATGATAAAAAGGACTTTCAATATAAAGATAATGTTAAACATGTGGCAAATATAAATAAAAAAACAATCTGGATCCTGATATACATTGTAACTAGTAAAACATGGGTGTAACTGTTTCAAAAATCTCAATTTCTACAGATATCTGAAGAATAAGATACAAGAGAAGGAAAGGGTTAGGTTCCACTTTTTCAATAGTTTTTTCTTTCGAAAGCTGGCTGATTTGGACAGAAATCCCCACAAAGCTTGTGACGGCGAATCTGCATTTAAACGTGTTTGTAAATGGACAAGAAAAGTTAATTTATTTGAAAAAGATTTTGTTTTCATGCCTGTGAACTTCAAGTAAGTAACCATCAAACTTTTACTTCTTTGTTTAATTTGTATTTGTATTGATGTTTTGATTGGAATTCAATTTTGGCCATGTTGGCAGACATCACTGGAGCTTAATAGTAATTTGTAATCCTGGCGAAGTGGTTAATATTAATGGTGAGTTTTTGTCTTTTTCAAATCAAATCCTTTCTTTTAAACATATTTATTCTCAGAGAGTATGTTATGATGCATATTGCAGACAAAGAGCCGGAAAAGTCACTTAGGCTACCCTGTATACTGCATATGGATTCTATCAAGGGATATCATAGTGGTCTGAAAGATCTTGTGCAAAGGTATTTTTGAGCTTCTCAATGACACTTGCCTTAAATTTGCTTCACTTTCTCTTATCAGTGTCCATTTTGTCAACTATTACTTTGCTACTCCGTAAATTTATTTGTATTATCTCTTTAAAAGAATAACTCAGTGAGCTATTTATTGACTTATCATCTGAAATTGACAGTTATTTGTGTGAAGAATGGCAAGAGAGGAAGAAGGGTACATGTGGAGAAGACCTCTCATCAAGATTCTTGAATATGCGTTTTCTCCAAGCTGCGGTATTACTTGTTTACATTTTCACAGCATGCTGGTTAAAACCAGAGACAAATATTCTTTCGTTGAACATTTCTTTTTGTTGAATGAAACAAATTTCAGTTTTATTTGCCAGAAAATAGATTCTACGTCATTTGGTAAACCACTACAAAAGTGGCTGGTTTCTATTGCAAAATTGTTTTCAATAGTTATTGATGAATGCTAGTCTTTTCATTCTCTGTTAAATTGAGGCCTAATGATTTTTATTTATGTTTTAGGAATGAAGTCAATTGAGAGTGCAATCTTACTGTTTGATAATTTACCCCATTTATTATTATTTATATAAGGGGAGGGGGTACTAGGCCATAAATTCCTCGTTGGAGATTCAAACTCTGCCCCTTTGGGTTACAATTATTTTACTCAAAACTTACCAATTAAAATATCAAATTCAAAATTCCCAATATTTTCCCCATACTTTGTTGTCTTGTTGAATTTATTTCTCACTTTTCTCTAGCTTATGATTAGTTGACTTAGACCTTTCTATATTTTCCATTTGATGGTGTTTTCAATAATGTTTTGTGACTGAATGTCCTTGACAGGTACCACAGCAGGAAAACAAATATGATTGTGGCCTCTTTTTGCTTCATTATCTAGAGCTCTTCCTGGCTGAAGTTCCATTTAATTTCAACCCTTTGATACTAAGCAAGTTCTCCAACTTTGTAAGTGGTTTTCATGGTTGACTTTTTTTTTCTTTCCAAAACATTTTGAACTTCATCTGAATCTTTTTCATATTGCCAATTTACGTAGCATCTATCCCAGTTATTTTGTTCCGCACCTTATAACATTTCAATAAGTAATTTCTTATATTTAACCTAACATATTTTGTATTTTTCTAGCTCAATTTGGACTGGTTTCCACCTGCGGAGTCGTATTTCAAACGAATACTTATCCAAAGGTTAATATTTGAGCTGGTGAAAAACCATGACAATGAAGGCTTTTCCCATGACAATGTTGATGACCACCACCACTCAGAATATAATGACAACAAGATTGGTCATTTAGTCAATGGGGAGGCATCAACTTCCCATGCTGGCCGGGGAATAGAAATGGCTCCATCTTTTGATACTTCTAGTATGGTTCTTAAGGATCATTTTGAACCAGAAGCTACACCGGGAACTTCACTGAGACATTGCCAATCTTTTGACAAGCGATCATCTAATCACTGTTTCAATGGTTCAATATTTAAAATGGAGGTACGCACCATGTTTTTTCTGTTGTATCATATTGAGACTTTTTTTAACTTCCCATTTTCATGTGGCTCTTCCTTCATTTTGGCTTCATCACGATGTTATATGGGTTTGACTTTTTTACTATGCCCTTCAATTCATAGTTTGTTATGTTAGCAAAAATTGTGCCCGCGGTATTATTCTGCCAAATCTAAACAGTAACTGTCACTTTGCTGTGAAATCTATAGATGATTTCTGCGTTAAAACTTAAAATGTCACAATGATACAAATACATCACTTACCAATACCATAGTGTGCAAACTAATTATAGGAAAAAAGGGTGGTTTTTGTGGTCGGTGGAATAAATTAATATTGCTATACACTATTTAATCTATGTAGTTTTACTTTGTGCTCGACTTTATGGTTGTGTAAGAGTTCTCTTCATTTTATCCAAGTTTAATAAGAAAATATTCTGTGATTAGTCAAAGCACAAATGGTGCAGTCTAATATTACCTAGTTTTTATCACCACACACTTAAAGATGTATTTATTTATTTTATTCTCAAAACATTTATCGAGCTGCATGGATTTCATCCGAACATATTTCACTTGTGATGCTAGAGATTGTTTGAACATTTCTCGTTTGGACTAAACAGACAAGGGAATTTTTGTTAATAGAACTGATCACAAGGGGAATGTGGTTATAAAAACAACAAAAAGGGGCAAAGTGACAAAGTGACAAAGTCTAAACGCATAATGGCTTCACTAATTTTCGTGCTTTTTTTTTTCTTTATATTTTCACAGGAAGATATGGATCCCAAGTCGCATCGTCAATCAGAGCATGTAAAGGCTAAGGCATCTCTAGATACATCAAGCAGTTCATTGGATGATTCAGATGACGTAGAGATAATTAAAAATCTCCCGGTTAAAAAAGAATCAAGATCAAATTGGATGTTCGTAGAAAACCTTCGGCCTTTACAAGATATGAATAATTCTGCTGCTATTTTCACTTTACCAGATTTGAATGATCCAGTAGAGTTCACGGAAACTTCCCCAGTTAAAAATGAATCAAGATCATCGCTTGAAGATGGACGTAGAGAAAAAAAATGCAAGTCCATAGAAAAGCTTGAGCATTTGCCGGATATGAATGATTCTGTTGATTCTGCTACTACTCTCAATTTGCCTGTTAAAAAAGAATCAACGTATTTGATGTCCATCGAAAATATTCGGCTTTTACTACAAGAAATGCATTGGAATCAACACTTGTCCCCAACTCTACAATTGCATCATGTTTCTGATGATGCAGTACACAACAAGGTCATCAATGATGCTGATGTTCAGATTATTGACAGCCTAAATCTTGATTTTTTGAAGGAGCGACCTACAAAGAAGAGGCGGCATATGTCTCCTTGGGTGGAAGTCATGGAATTCTGAATCCTAACTTATTTTATCTTCATATGATTTTGCAACATGTAAATGGTGACAAGCAGTAGTGATTACTTATATATTGCCTTGCTCTTCAGTTAGTTTAGGGTACACTGCGTTTGGAATAGATGAAAACATGTTTTATATTTTATTTTAGGTTAATTGTCTTATGTTTAGCGTTATCAATGAATTCTGAGTTTTTCTTTTATACTTTTCAACAAACTAGTATTGTAAGAGACATTTTTAGTTGAAATTCATTCCACAATTCCATCCAAACCCTTGAGATTTTCTGTCTTTCTTATCATTCCACATTTGTTTGTTTTGTTCGTAGGATTCTCTATTTTTTCTCAATATGATAAACTTCAATGTTAAACGACTTCCTATTATTCATTAACCAAAAACGTTAATTTTTAACTGAATTCTTGTTCTCTGTTTTTATTCTACTCCTATTCATATATTCAATTTGTTCATATTCATTTGTTTACGGTGTATGTGTTCACGTTATAATTTTTTTAGTTTCTCATAGATTTTTTAGTGGAAGTAATCTTATTCGAAGTATGTCGAGTACTAAACATAGTTTGCGTTCATGTTATATTTATTGCTTGTATAGATGACTTGCGTTTGGATGATTTGAAAAGAACTCAACAATATGCCTTTTTTTGTAAAAATGAAAGCAATGTTGGTCATATTCTTGATGATATAAAATTACAATCTTAGTAGTGGTTTAAAATGAAGACCGAAAGTTTTGATTTTGAATTAAATCAGTGGTTGATCAATCCTCTTGGATGCTTTGGCTATTGATCCATGATCATTATGCTACTTGAAGGAGGGTATTGGTAACTTGTTAGTAGGGTATTGGTGGTTTTGGTGTCTCGTGTCTACTTATATTGATTTCAATGGTAATTTTGGCTAGCTATTTTTGGTTTGTGGTTTTGTTGGTTATTTGTAAGATTAATCCTTAGTGGCAAGGTAGTCAAAAACGAGTGTCGGGTCATAGGATCGTCTGATCCTACATGTCACAGCCTCGTCGGCGTGCTCCGTTCTTGTTCTTGCTCTGTTCTTATTCTAGGTCGATTTTGTGCGTTTTGCAGTCAGGATCGAGTTCTTGCACACAAGAACATAATGAAAAACGAGTTAGGTTGGAAAAATTGAAATCGGGCTTTGCGAACTGGATCGGGTCGAAATTAAACCTGGTTCCCTATCTATACTTATGACCCGGATCCTCATTCTTTCTCTTCTCCCCTTCACGAAAAAACCCTAACCGAAAACGGTCGTCGTGTTCCCTTTCTTCATTCTTCCGTTCTCAGCTTCAAAACGGCCGTCGTCGTTGCCTTTCTCCCTCCGTCGTGTTTCGAAACAACCTTAACCAAGAGCGACGGCCATGTCTCTGTTTCACGAACGACGGTCATGTTTCCTTTTCCGGCAAAGTTCTCACCGTCGTTCACTCTCTTCCCTCACCTAAACCCGTTTTCCTTTTCTTCTCCATAACCCATTACTCTGTTTTCATTTTTTTCCTCCCTTAACTTGTTTTTCGCATACCTTCTATAATGGTTTCAACATGGCAGTATGTTGTTTCTATTAAAGGAGGAACAAGAAGAAAGGTGAAGTGTAAATTCTGTGAGTGTTCTTTTATTAAAGGTGCATACATAGTGAGGCATCATTTGGTTGGAACTGCTAGAGATGTTCAACCTTGTCGAATGGTTCCTCCGGATGTCAAGAATGCTATGCAGTTTCTGATTTGACTGGAACTAATAGATAGGGAACCAGTAGAGATGAAGAGGGAGTTGGTAGAGATGATGAACTTATTTTTAACCTAGTAGTTATGATTTAGTAAGTTATTTTGTTTTTGTATTGTATTATAATTATTATGTAGCTTTTAATTTTGTAAGTTATTTTGTAAGCTATGATGTTTTTAAAGGTGGTTGATTTTTAAGTTGTGTTGTTATTGTATTATAATTTTGATGTTTTTGTGTGTGTGTGAAGTTACAACTTTGTCTTTAAGTGGGTTCTTACGAACTGTGTTACGTTTCATATGTTTGCGTCCCTTCACAAGGCAATCAAACATACGTAGGATCTCGATCCTGACTACATTGCTTAGTGGTAAATCTTGCATTTTGTTGGTTTGTGATTTCAATAGTTTTATTAATTTATTTTGAATTTTTCAAAAAAAAATAAGAAAGAGTTTAGACTGAATTGAGTAGTACTTTTGTAACGAAGGTCAATGTAGCTTTCAAAAGATTTAATTTTTTTTATAAAATTGTGACATTCATGTAAATGCTTTGCCTATTCCTTAAGTATATTGATTCAATAAATTCTTAAAACACAATCTTCAAAAGTGGAAAGAAAGAAAGAAAAAAAAAAGAAAGGTACATGAAAACTCTCAATTAATAACATTAAAAATCCATCGCTATTATCTCAAACAATCCTAAGAAACTAATTGATGGCTGTCCTAAGCTACAAAAAAGAAAATGCAAAGTAAATTGTCACATAACTCTACTACTATAGTTTTATGCATATATAAAGACAACTCTGCCCTTAATATTAATGTTTTTTGTTATAAAAAGAGATCTATATAGAAAAGACCACTAATCTCCAAAAATATTATCTTCATTCAGAAGTTGCTCTTTTTGATTTTGACCCAGAAATCCAAGCAAACCACCTCGATGCAACTCCCTCACGTTGCCTCTCTTGTTCTAGTCGACCACCACCACGTTCTCTTTCCCTCCCTATCTCCCTACTCAAAAACTTACTCATTCCTGCCATGTCCGAGACGGTCCTCAAATTCCTTTCACCCCTCCCACCACCACCAAAACCATTTTCTATCTCATCATCAAGAATATCACGATTACGCTCGACCATTGTTCTCCTTCCCCTATGTGTGATGTTCAACTGTGAAGAGGAACCCTCACTAATGATCCCATCAAATGTTAAGTAAAGCATGTCACACGATTTAGAATTGATCGATCGTTGGTGGACCCTACTATGTGAATTATAAGTAGGGGACAAAATTATTTGGTGATCTAACCTATGTTCTCCAATGACACCCTCACTCCTTGTATTTCTAGAATTATTACTATCGAAAGACCTCCTAAATGGTGATACTTCGTTATTCTCCAAAGCATTTATTTGTAACAAACCACTGTCCCTCTCTTCCATTGAAGACACTTGTTGTGAACCTGCATTTTCATTTTCATGTTGTGGCACATTGTCGTTAATATTATTACCTCGTTCGATGTTTGATGACAATGATTCTTCCTCAGTGTTTTGTCGTTGAGGAAGAACAATGTCATCAGGGTTCACCTTATAGCGACACAACGGGCACGAGGAATGTTCATCAAGCCACATGTCAACACATTCCATGTGGAAAGCATGTTTGCATTTTGGCAATAACCTAAGTACCTCGGGATCCTCAAACCCGTTGAGACAAACTGCACATTCGAGTCCATTTTTTTGGCCTGTCAATGACCCAAACTTAAAAACCGGCAATGATTCCACAACCGTGCGTTCGATTCCAGAGTTTTTCCTCTTATGCAAATGTGATTCTCCATTGGGATTCGCGTTGCTAGCAACGGGCATATTTGCACCGTTGCAGTGTTTGGCGTAGAGGAGGAGTAGCAACACGAGGAAAAATGTGGTTGTTAAAACGCCTACTATCACTGCAGTGCTAGGTTTGAAGGCAACAGAGTTCCTCTCCCTATCATTGGAGCTCTCGCTTGATGATACCGGTGGTGGTGGGGATGACGTGGTGGCGCCATTGTCATCTTCGAGACTAGGAATTGCTTCATTTTCTTTTGAATTGTGATTTTCGGCGCTTGCGATTAGAATGAGTGTGGTGGTGACGGTGACAACGATGATGGGGAAGAAGGGAAAAAATGTGACGCTGCATGGATTGAAAGAAGGTGCACCACCCATGTCATGTGCAAAGTGATGCTTCGTTTTCTGTTTTTGGAGTTTGACATTGGAACGCTAAAGAGACGAGGAAGGCGTGGTTGTTGTTTTGAACGAGGATACCGTGTAGAAAGTGGCTATATTGGGAAACATTCTATGGTAGCAATTCACTGCAAAAATGTACATTTATATAAAGAGTAAGATACAAAATTACAAGCATCTACATAAATTATGTCAAATATTTTAACTGCTGATAGATAAATTTTATTAAAAATATAACCTCAATAATCAAGTAACTTTCCATTAAGAATCAATCAAATATTTGAATCAAATCAGTCTAGAATTGTTTTGGTCCATCACAAAAACAATTAGACTCTCGAGATATAATAAGAGAAATGATATGTATACATGCTTCATATGTAGGTGTCTTTCCTGGGGGTGACCGAGATTCGAACCCCGGACCTTGTATATATTATGCATTATCCTTATCAACTGAGTTAAGCTCACGAGGAATATGTAAGTGTCTAAACGCCTCATATAAATTACATCTAAAGGAAGGAACTTTGAAAAACCAAATAAATATACCCTATAGTTGAATTTAAAATTTCATTCTACCTAATATCTTTTTTCCTTTTAAATCATTCTAACTTTTTTTTTTTAGGGAATTAAATCATTCTACCTCTAATTAACTATTGAGCTATTCCTTGTAAAAAAAAAGATAATAAAAAACCATTGAGCTATTCTTTATCTTTTTTCTTTTTAAATCATTCTACCTCTAATTAACTATTGAGTCTAACTAATTACCTTTTAATGTCAGTGGGTCTTCTCCACTCTACATATGTCAAAAAACGATAAGGCTCTGTTTGAGAGTTCGGGGAGGAATGAAGCGGAGAGCTTTGAGGATGAGAGTGGATGAAAAAATAGAAAAATCTTTCAAATTTTTTAAAGAGTGTTTTTTGTAGATAATGATAAATAAATATTTATAATTAACATATTTTAATTTGAGAGTATTATAACAAAATAGAATATATTTACAAATTTCATCTAAACCCCCAAACCCCTCCAATAAAATTTCAGAGTTCCTCCAAATAAAAAAGATTTGGTACATGAAAAAAAAAAAAAACCCCAAAAGTTTTTTCTTTATAAGGCAAGAGCATAATGACATCAAGAAAGAGAATATGTGATTTCTCAACTATACTCTACTCTTATGTCAAGTGCTCCTATATTATTGAAAAGAAGGAAAAATACATAAAAACTGGGAGGACATAAAACCTGACCCAGTAAATCCAAGTGAATCAACCCTAACAGAAAATACAGCCAATAACAACAACACACTCGATTCAACCCAAGTCAAGTCTAACAAACAATGTTTGCAAGCACCAACTAGCTAGGTCTATAAGTTGGCGAATGAACCGAATGTCAACACATAACGGATCACGTACCATCCATTCCATGCACCATCAGCAGCAAGCATTAACAACTATTTCGAGTCCCAAACAGTCTCTACACCAACCATTCATTGAACAACAAGGAATTTGAAAGATCAAAGCGGACATACAGGTTGACCGTCATCAGACCAAGATTCTTGAAAGCGGGGAGTGGATCCAACCGCCAACACGGTAAATAAGAAATCCACTAGCACCAACCATTTACTGTGATAAGCCACAACAAATTAACAGCCATTTCTAACCCAACAATCTGAATTCAATCACGAAGGAGTGAGCTGGATTTCACGATAAGGACGGCCACCGAACAACGGCGTTGTGTCGACAAACCAAATAAGGGAAACTGCAGATCTCATCAAATATGGAACAATCAGCATATGGTGCATCAACACGCCGTCGTGATTGCGGCGGCATACCGGTGAACCGCCGTCGGAATCAGAGACAGCGCCAGACTTCTTTGTAACTCGAGTCGCACAGATCCAAAACTGAATCAAACCACCCAAGAACCGACGTGTTTGGTAGTCCAAATCACCCACAAACACGTTTGAAAACCCAAATCTAACCAAAAGCTTCCGCATCAGAGCCAAATCGTGACACCTCCGTTGAGAAACAGCAAGCATGTCGCAAGAGGACGTCGACGACCGCTTGTGACAATGGTGGCGTCGCGACTAAAGAGGAGCCGATCGCACCACCGCGAGAGTCGGGCTACATCTCGATGGAATGTTTGGGTATTGAAGGATAAGAGGAACGAAATAGTGGAGGGTTGTGTGAAGGTCGGCGAGGATGAGAGAGAGAGAAGAGAGTCAATGATGACATAAATAACAATTTGATCAACCCCCAAAAGTCCTCCTCTTCCAAACTCCTTCATTCTTTCTACTCCATTCTTCTTTTTTTCTCAAAGCCTTCATCGGCTCTCCTCTCATAAACTCTCAAATAGATCCCAAGACAAAAAAGATGAATTTTACCAAGCCAATTGTTAGTAATATATATGACTTGCCCTTTCTCTTTAAGTTAGTACGCATATTAAACATTGTTTATAATAACAAGATTTATCTCTACCTTTTTTTTCCGTAGATTATTTCCATGGGAGTTTATTATCCTAATTGATGATTGAATGAACGATAATATTGATTTTCCACAAAGTGAAGTAGTTATACACAAAGTTTTAGTTACTTCATATCTATTCACACTAATTTCAATCAAGTTTTAATTACACAACTCAACGCTTCTCTCAATCAGAATTTTAGCTTTAGTTTGTCACGTACTAGTGTCTTAACCCGTGCAATGTACGAGTGATAGACTATTATTTTTCAATCTTAAATTGTTTTATTTTTTTTTATCTATTGATGAAAAGCATCTACACACCGTGAATTTTTAAATATGTCAGTATTTTTTTGTTAAAAATAATATGTTATTTTTTTTTTTGCCACAATGATGACTAATATGTGTTACATGTTTTTATGTTTATCAGTGGTAAATATATGTCATGTGTTTTTATGTATAAATGAAAAATATATTTATGGATTTCAGATCGTCGTCGATAAAGCGTCGCAGCGGCTGTCCTTTCAGAGTCCTGGTGTTTGTTGATTCTATTGTGGTCACTGGTTTCGTTCAACGTCGTCGTTGTATTGTAGAGCTATGATGTTGACGCGATTATGAGTTAGTCTCAGTCTCATTTTTGCTAAAAAAAATTCATTTTTGTTTATTGGCGTTTGTTTTCGTTTTGTTTCGTGGAAATGAAGATGGTTGGTGAATTTGTTTCGGCTCTGTGATTTTGTCTGAAAATCTTGAATCTGGTTTTCTGGATTGAAGATATGGGTTCTTTAGTTCTGGTGTTGTTCAGTTGGATGCATATCTTGATTCAACATGAATGGTTCTATCATGATGCTGCTCAAAAGGGCTAGGTGCGTAGATGCTCCGTGTTGACGGTAGTAGTCGTTCATCATACCTAAAATATATTATATGTCATGGTTTCTTCTTGCATCGTTGGTGGACAGTAGTATATTTATGTCGTTTGTTCATCCCTTGATCTGGACTGCGACTGAAGTTTCAAGACCACTGTGACTTTGTGGATTCAGTTCGTAATTGCTTGCTTTGACTCGAAAGGGCGTTTACGGTCTTCTAATACTTTGAAGATAGTTGTTGGAACTTGGGTCGTTTCTGTGTTGGCAGACGATCGATGGATTGTCACGCCCCTACGTGGGTTCGCTGAATTGTACGTGGTAATGGTTGTTTATGACTGTTCTCTTTTATTACCATTTTTGTACTGAATTGTTGGGTTTTGCTTTTGTGGTTTACTGGGTCAGGTCGTTGCCCCCTAACCCAAGTCTTGTATTTCCCTCTCTTGATAAAAACTTGTCCCGTATTTTTTTCTATTTATCAATGACAAACATATATATTTATTGAAAAAAATCATATGCAAGAAGCAATGGAGTCATTTGAGATTGTAATTTTTCAATCAATGCAAAATATATCTTATAAATAAATAAATAAATCTATTTTTGCAAATTTAATTCACCATTTATTATTATTATATTTTTTATTAAAAATAATAAAGGTCCGCCTTTAAAGCATTTTTGAGAAATTTATATTAGACCCACCCTTTATTTTTATGTCACTCATAATTCATATTTAAATTGGACACTTGCATTAATCATGTAGTTGATAATAACTAACATATAACTTTTACATCTTTAATTAATAGTATCTCTTATATTCATGTATGCAGTCACAAATCACAATCCTATGATTTTTTTTTAGTAAAATCACAATCCTATGATGTTCATGTATGCAGTCACAAATCACAATCCTATGATTTTTTTTGTTGAGTAAAATCACAATCCTATGATGGATGGTTCAAATTTCAAGTAGGTCATAAATTTAAAGAAAATTAAAATATCTACTTTAAATTCTTAATTGTTTGATCATAATCAAAATCCTAATGCACACGGTTTGTTTTTGAAATTCTCGTCTTTGCATTATCATTTCATCTCAACCATATTTTTTTGTTTCTGACAGAACTTTCAACCATATATACTATATTTAGAGTGTTAATTAATTTTTTCTATCAATGATCTACCGTGAAAGACATAAGCCATGGTAGATAAAAGTGTTAATTGAAGCTCTTGTGGGCCGCAAAGTGTCACCCTACTACTTGGCTTATTTGAGAACAGGAGTATTCAGTCTGGGTGTCTAATTTTTTTGTGACAGATTCAAATATAGTATCAAAATAATTTTAAATTTTATGTAAAACAATATGAGTTGTGTAGATTAAAAGAATTAAATAAAGGACCTGTTTCGACCCTATGATTGTTTTCCATATGCACATATATACAGTAGTTGTATGAACCCATCAGCATCCAAACCTTTGGTCACACAAAAAAAAAACAAAGCATCCAAACTCATCATCAAACCATCATGGGATCATGTTTCTCTTCTTCCCAAGAAACAAAGACAAAAAAACCTAAACCCATCAAACCAAAGACAAAAGAAGTTTCTAAACCCGTCAAATCATCAGGAGGTATCATTGTTATGCCTCCATCTGGAGGTGGTTGCTGTGCTGGTGGGTGTGGAGGTGGAGGTGGAGGTGAGTGTGGTGGATGTTAGTAGCTTCGTTCTCTTCTTCTTCTACTTCTTGTTAGGTTTAATTAAATGTGTTTTATGTATGAATGAAATTCTCATTATCCATTGTGTTTGAGTTTGATCCATTTCTAAATTAAATTGACAAGTTTGATAAATTCCCACTGTGTTTGGGTTTGAATTTTTTTTCGCACTATTTTGCATGATTATCATCCTTGCATTGGGCTCTCTTGTATACATGTATTTATTTATTTATTTTTAAAAAATGAGAAAGAGAGATATTTTAATTAATTAAATGTCATTTTACAACTGAGTTAACTTGAACTTCGTATATACTAGACTGTCACAGATATAAATAAATATTTAATTGCTCCAAAAAAAAAAAATCTAGTCAGACCAAATCCTGTCTTTATTTGAAATCCTTTCATGCTCAATAGGATTGATTAATTTAGCTCTTATACCACTCAAGAACTGATCCAAATCCAATTGGGCATTTCCAAGTAATTATTTGCATGATCATGGTTCATAGAAAATCCAGTTATAAATTGACACGTGTGGAATCCATTTTAAGATATGTGACCACGTTCTGATACACTAGCTCTACCTATGTGAAAGACAATGCAGAAAATGACACAATTTTTTCTCTAAATTAAAACATGAAACCCCAAGCATGTGATACATCTTTTAGCTAGCGGCTGTTATTTTTTGAATGATCTATCAACGAATCAAGCTTGTTTTATGACGGAATTAACAAATCAATAAAACTTACCTCTGTTGCTTGTTATATGGTTTGAGTGCCGTCAATATACCAATGCAATCATATGGTTAGTGAATGTAAGGTCGTCCGATTAAGATTGAACCTTTCAAATTTTAATCTTTGCGATGGTTTTTTTAATATGAAAGAAGTAAACACCTCCAAATGAGTGGTTGTGATTGTGACATGTCCATACCTAGAATGTAAAAATCATGCAAGTTACACATTGAGAAATTGTTTGAATGGACTTTGTGAGTTGTGATGCCACTGTATAAAAAAATCAAGTTAAATTAGGACTATTGTGATGGAGTAAGCATGTATTGAAATTAAATTAACAAATAGAGAAACTGAAAAGAAAAAAAAAAGTAAAATAAATAATGAAGACAGAACTAGTCATCAAATGGACGGACAAAAAAGAAGACGTAATTAATTATACTAAGCATCTTATTCCTCCACTCATAGTCAATACATCTACCACACTCAATATTAGAAGTCAGGTGACATTTAGCATGGGTCAGTAAAGTTGTTTCCCACCATAGAAAAGTCAGATTTTTACCATTAGATTAAAGAGGTGTATTGATCTTATCATGGTCTACCTATACTTTATTCATCCTCTAGATCTGGAATTTTACAAGGGACAACAAATCTTAGATTCAAAAAAAAAGGGACAACAAATCTTGCTTTTTCTTTCAAATATAATCAGAGATTTCTCACCCAACCCATGAAGTTAGGAAAGGAACACGTTAAATATTGCATAACTTCACACGTTTCACATGGTGGGAATTATAAAGCAATGAAATTGTAGAAGCACCAATGGCAAGCGTGTGACCACTCCCATAGTATCGTATCATGGAGATTGGAAGGGAATAGAGAAGGGGAATCGTAGAACTAACATTTTTTATATTCATTAATTTTGTTTTTGAAATTAAGTTTAGATTTTATAGGTCTTAGTTTATGAGTTGTTGTTATGGATGTACCGTGACAATGTGGTTTTTTTTCTTCTTCTTTTCACAAGGTTAATAATCCAATATTTCAATAAAAATGTTTGATTTTTTTAATTCAATGACAAGTAAAAATGAAAAATACAGTGAAGATTGTTTAATGGCAAAGGTTGAAGACTGTAATTCAACATGGTGGTGGTTAGAGTGGTTATATTCTTGAGGGTGGAGAGAGGAGGTTGAAGGTGGAAATAGGAGTTAAGGAGAGATTTGATATAGACAGACCATAGTAAATTTGTGTTTTTGATTAGATCTATTGGTTTAATCTCTAACTTTCCCATGGTGGGAAACAACTTCGCTGTCCAGGCTAAATGCCACCTAGAAGTCATTCATCTTCCATGAATAATTTCCCACAAAGTAGCTCTAATTCCAACAGGTTCCTTCCACTTCCAAACTTTTTCAAAGATGGGATTCAAATTGTTTTTTGTATTATTTCTAGTACTCAACATATAATAGGTTGTTTTAATTGAGAATTCTCTATTAGTAATGAGGCACATGAAGATCACCCTCGCAAGGAGGCTGAACAAGTTCAATAACTTCTTTCATATACATAGGAATATGTAGCAAAATTGTATCCCAATTTCATCCGGTACTATTGTCATAAAAAGCTACAGGATAATTAATTTCATTAGCATACCCATGGATCCAAATGTCTTTCCAAAATTTGGTGGTGTTTCCATCCTTTATTATCTAATATTTATTTAGTTTAAATTGTAACACCCATACTAGAAATTACATAGGATATCTAGCATGTGTGTTAAACTTGACATTGGATACATTAAAATTACAATAATAAAAATTTCCACTGAATAAAATATAGAAATTCACGTCTTATACCTCTTAAATAATACGACTGACGTGAACTTTATATGGTCCAGCGACTTCTGCTTCTTCATCACGAACCATTATGTCGTCTAGTAACCTGAATATCTGAAATAAATAAAAGGAATTGGGTGAGACATGATGTCTCAGTGAGTTCCACCTATCCTAGGATGTAGGCAATCTCAGGGAATCTAGGATTGCCATCTATTCTAAACTCAACCCATTTCGGGTTTATACAGTATTTATCATACATAACTGAGCGATCGGGGATAGCTAGGATCGCTACCTAGAATACTATCATGATTCTAACATAATGTCATATTCTTATTCATACACATACTCATAATCAGAATCGTAATCATAATTCTTAACTTAAATTCATGTCATTAATTATACATTTCTTGACTTAAAGTTTTTCGTTGTGGCTAACAGTAACTATTTCATTTTATTACTATGAGCCGTACCTCATAGGTTGTGTTATCTCTTCGTTGCAGCAAACAATATTTTTGCATTTATTACTATGAGTCGTACCTCATAGGCTACATTATCTCTTCGTTGTAGCAAACAAAACATTTCGCATTTATTACTATGAGTCGTACCTCGTATACTACATTATCTCTTCGTTGTAGGAAACAGAGATTTTCACATTTCTTTAACAATAGCTCTCCAGATAGGAGAATTTGTTGAAGTAACACTCATAAAAAGATAAGTAGATATGAGATCTCTTTGTACTAGTCCTCATCATGGACATTCTTATGAAAACGGAGGTCCGACTCTCTAGTAAAAATAGACCTCTAATGTCGCGTCATGGGGTATGACACCTAATAAAATAAAAACATTTTTTTTTTAAAAGAGCAATCATCTATTTTAAATTGAAAATAAGATCCGTAAACATAAAAAATATTCATCATTGAAATAACACATAAAAGATCAATTTTTTAATAAAAAATATAAAAATACAACTTCAAACGAATATCTTTATCAACTTTCTAGGTTGTTATTTTCCTTAGTTTGTATAGATGGGAAAAAAGTTTATAATGTTTTTTTAGAGAATAATTATGATGTTTGTTGTTAGAACTTTGTTATTTTATACAACAAGTATGAGCAAAAAATTACAAGAAGTGCTCTAACAAAAATAACAAGAAAAAAAAATTATATTGTGTTTTTATTTGTAAATATATAATTCAATATGTTGAGGAAAGTTGGGATGAATTGAAGGAAAAAGAACATATGGGCCTCACATCTGTGATAAATTATGTCCAAATCGAAGTCATCCCATACTAAAAAAATATAATTAAAGAAGAAAAAAGGAAAAAATATTAATTAAAGAAGAAAAAATGATTTATGAGTATTGAACTCAAGACCGAGGGTTTGCAAGTTCTAGCCTTTTCCACTAAGACACTTCTGGGAATCCAAAGAGCATACCGCCTTATTTGTATATATTAATGTATTACATGCAGTAGATAATTAAAAATAAAATAATCTGGTCTCTAAAATTTTAGAGATCCAACTACGTAGAGGTTTTTGCACCCCTCAAAACCAGCCCTAGTCCTCATGATGCTTTAAACTCATTAGTTTTTGAGCCATTCCAATTGATGCTCACTGAGGTAGAGGAAATACAACTCTGAATTACATTTCTCCAATTAATATGCAAGTTCAATTTGCTTTGATGCTTTCATGCTAAACTTCAATTTGAACCAATCTTATGCTTTCTCAAGATCCAACTTCAAAATAATAAAATTCTTCTTTCTCTGCCTATGGTTAAGAGAGTGAATAACCTTTAAGATCTTCTTGATATAAAACTACTTTAATGTTGTGATACCATATAAGGCATAATATTCCTTGTTCTGTGAGCTAAGATTTTTTTTTTTTTTTTTAAATTAGTTTATAGCTCACATTACATAAAATAATGTGTATGAGCTGATTCACTTTAATATGATATCATAGGATAGAATAGGGTGATTACATGCAGGAATAAAAGTGGTAAGAATATGGTTTAGCTCCCTGATTTAATTTATTTTTTAAAAAATTAAACTATATATATATATATATATATTTATATTACAAAAAATATATAATTGTGAATTACTATAAAAAAATATATAATTGTGAATTCCATTATTTTATCAAAAATGTTGTGGAGACATTGTCATCTGCCCTTGCATGCGAGCCTAGGAGTAGCGTCACCTTGTGTCTGCTAACCGCGGCTTAAAAGCTAGTGACCGGTAATCCGATGCTACCACCATACTAGCATGTATGTATACTATAGAATTTAGTGAAGTTGATGTGTTAAATACTTCGCCCGGGGAGTACGGTCGAGCCGTATGCGGTGAAAATCTCATGTACGGTTCTATAAAATGGGGTGGGATCGGGATCGACTCGAGTTTTGTGAATTGAAAAAAATATAGCCCACTCCAAAATTGACACCGATGAGAATCGAATTTGAGATCTTGAAAGCAACACATTCTAAAGTCTCAATCCAATATCATCATACAAACTCATGATAAGATTCTGAGTAGAATTTCCTATCGTGCTCAATTGATTTTCGAAATTTTTATTGGATGAAAACCAACATGGTCAAGTGATTATTTGACTATTAGAAATACCAGGGAAATTGTATTTGTAATGAACGTGTCCATATGAGTCGTAGAGGATGCATATAAGTATTCGTAGAGTATGCTCTGAAGGTTACCCTTGTTATAAACCCAATTATTATTACGTGTGGGCAAAAAAAAAAAATGAACTGAACTGAACCAAACCGAAATAAGTTGAATCATTATTAACAATTCTGAAATTGAACTGAAACAGTTTGGTTTGGTTCAAAAGAGTTCGGTAATATAAGCCACCAAAAGCAAATCATAGACTTTTTTTTATCAAGGCAATGAAAATAAAATGCAAACCAGGATTAAGGCCTGAACCTATTTACACAAAAAGAAAGAAAGAAAGGAAGCCTAAGGCTATCTTTAACAACTAAAACAAAGAGGAGCCTACCATAAAAGCAAAGGGCCGCAAACAAACCCCTAAAGAATTCTAATCAGACATACTAAAATTCGATTTCATTTGGTTTTTTTATATTTTTTTTCAACCGTACCAATAATAACAGTTCAAAACAATTTGGTTTAGTTTGAAACAGTTCCGTTATTTTAAATTTAGCAAATAGTTTGGTTCAATTTGGTTCAATTTTCATCCCAAATCGAACCTTACCTGCCCCTAATTATTATTATCATAAAGGGGGACAACAAATTTTTTTTCTTCCTCTCTAAAGAGTATTTTTGGGAGGACAAACCAATGGAACTTGACACAAGTTAGTAACGCTACAACTATTAAATTAAATTATAATTTAATCAAAATAATAAGTTAATCTTTAAAATCCCATAAAAAAAAGTTTATTTCTTTTGCAACAATATCCTTATTTAGGTGGGAATATATCTTTTTTTTATCAATAGGTGTGAATAATTTGCTTCAATATTTTTTTTTTTTGCAATATAAAGATGTCCTTTATATATTTGGTGGTGTAAAATACGTCTTTATTTTTTAATGATAAATGTTAGTATTTTAATTGCTATATTAGTCACTGAACCTTAACCTCATTCAACTCATTGATTTCTTTAACTCCCACCCCTTTTCACCATAAAAAGACCAAAAAAATATAAGTAAAAATAAATTAATTTTAATCTAATAAATGACACTATTTATTTATAATTCGTTCTTTAATTAATTTTGATTCTCCCTAAAAATTGATTTGATTCGCCAATAATTTTTTTCTTCTATGAAACATGCAATAAAAAAATATTATGATAAAACAAAATTAAAGAAAAATCGAGTATTAATTGAACCGTTAGGAATCTTACTCATTTTCCCTTGAACACGTGACACGCGCGTGATCTCACTCTACATTTGAATTCGGACGCGAGCCATTTCCTCAAATCCACTTGAATCAAAAACCCTCAACGTCCACATTTCAAAATCATTTTCAAAACACAACCCCTTTCGTTCCTTTCTCTCACATCTTAATCACCAAATACACTTTCAATTTCAAACCCTAACCATAACCATAACCATAACCAGCTTCTTCAACCAATCACATTAATCACAGATCGAAGAAGATCGAACGCTGTTTTGATTTCTTCGTCCAAAAATGGAACACACGGAAATGAACGGTGGTAAGAATGCAGATTCAACACAATGCGTTCGTGTCGCGGTCAATATTCGGCCTCTTATTACCGCAGAGCTTCTTCATGGATGTACCAATTGCATCACCGTTCCTCCTGGTGAACCTCAGGTTCGTTTCTTAATTCTTCATTTATTAGCTCTAATACTTTGTTTTTCAATTAATTCCTCCATTCTCATTGTTTAATTTTAGGTTTTGGTTTATGAAATTTTGAATCTGTAATTCTTTTGTAAAATTGACGTTAAAAGATGTAATTAATCATTCAATTGATATGAATTATTGTTTAAGTATTGGATTTAGTATTTTAGTGTATGAAAATCTGAATCTGTAACCGTCTGTGAAATTGATGCTTAAAGCTGTAATTAATTGTTCAATTTTGTAAGGAGCATTGTTTAAGTGTTGGATTTAGTGTATGAAATTTGAATCTGTAATACTGTACGAAATTGATGCTCAAGCTGTAATTAATTGTTCAATTTGTA
>Ga0315914_1003868_pt1 | contig 22573 bp, 15 predicted proteins | sample MpolenodulesMG_FD_203920 | JGI IMG/M metagenome (GOLD analysis project Ga0315914, IMG submission 203920) | Medicago polymorpha root nodule microbial communities from Los Angeles, California, United States - elongated nodules | ecosystem: Host-associated > Plants > Roots > Nodule | place: USA...
ATCTTGAAATGTTACTAGGATTAAAAAATGCTTCTAGAGTTTTTCTTTAAGAACTAATTTCTGCTAAAGCACGTGTGATCAAAGCATTTTGCGTCTTTTACGACTCTTTGTTGGTTAGTTGAAAGTACTAACACCACATGGTATGAAAATCATATACACAGACCGAATGTCGCGCACATGCTATGACATGAGTGGTTTCTATACGATTTGCAAGACTTATTAGCCACTTCGTTACTCATTTTCCCTCTGTTACAGATTGTCCATTCACGTAAATTAATGCATATGTTGGGTAATGAATACAAACTGGCCATTTTATTGCACCTCAAATTTTTTGCATTCTCCTTGTTTACTCTTTTTTTTTACTTACTAGATAGATGACCCGTGCGCAGCACGGGTCTGTTTAACGGTGGTCACAAAAAGAAGACTGTAATTGCTAATAGGTGAAAAATACATACGTATAAATAATTTAGACTGAATTTTATAATAATATATGGTCAAAATACAACAATGTAACATAAGCCCTACAACAAATCAATACAAAGTATATTATATAAAAATTGCCGTTTAAATAAATAATAACAACACATAAGGTTAATAAGAAACTAAAAAATCTAATTTGGCGCATTTGCAGGGGACGTTTACCAATACGAGTACGGCTACTCGACAAAGGCGTCACATGTCCAATGAACTGTGCTAGTTGCGATTCAGGGTATGAAGATTTTGCCCATGTTTTTTTCGCTTGTCCTTTTGCTATCCATGTTTGGAATGGGACTGGCCTATGGGGATCCATCCAACATGCGCTTTCAACTACCTCGTCAGCTACAGATGCTATTTTTTCTCTACTTCAAATATTGTCTACTGATTTAGCGTAGCATTTCGCAACCGTGCTATGGAGTATTTGGAAACACCGCAACCTTAAAGTTTGGGACGACATAACAGAAACTAGTGCTCTAGTGGTGGAGCAAGCTCGAAACATGGTCGTTGACTGGCAATTAGCCAACGCCCTTGACGCTAGTGTTTCTACTGCTTCCACTACGCCTTCATCGACCCTCAATGGGGGTCCTCCTGTATCGGCATTACACACTGCCAATCGATGGCAATGCCCTTTGCTGGGACGATACAAATGCAATATCGATGTTGCTTTCTCTAATTCCCTTAATCGAACAGGCATTGGTATATGTATTCGGGACCAAGACGGTAGTTTTGTGTTGGCAAAAACTGTGTTGCATCCTTGCTTCCTTCAGGTAGATGTGGGCGAAGCACTTGGTTTATTTTTAGCTTTGCAATGGCTAAGTGATATGCAGTTTGATAATGTGGATTTTGAAACAGATTCTAAGTTGACGGCTGATGCTTTTCTCTCTGACAGGAATGACACGTCTGAATTTGGTTGCATTATTACTTCTTGTCGTTCTTTGTTTAGTCATTTATTTTCTAACTCTAGGGTGGAGTTTGTTAGGCGACAAGCTAACGGGGTTGCTCATGCACTTGCAAGAAACACCACGTTACTGCCTAGTTCCGCTGTCTATTACGAAATACCCAATTGTATTGAATCTCTTGTTATCAATGAAATGCTATAAGCAAGTTTCTCTAAAAAAAAAAAAACTAAAAACTCATAATTACCCATATATTTCTTTTGCTTGCAAAATTGCATTATCAAAATCACCCGAGTCGACATGTCAAGTGACTCAAAATATTGCACCATCTTATCAGCGAATTCTCCCCTAGAGAGCAATGAACTCTACGGTTTCTACAGTAAAAAATATTAAAAAAAAAAAAAATTTCTGTAACTTTGTTTTTACGTGACCAGCTGTAATATACTTTAGTTCGCTTTGAATTGCAGTGCTGAAATATAATTTGTTAATATGGCCCTTTCGGTATGTGATTTTTAAGTGAAACAGCTTAACAGTCTACAACCTCCTCTTAAGTATATGGCCCTTTCAGTAAATGAAAAGCAATGTAAATCAGGAGTCATTATGCCAACTAACGAAATGCAATTAATCTAAAGTAGGGAATATCATTACTCATGCCTAGGAACGTGAACAACCAAAGACATTTATTTTGTGTATGTTTACAATATAAGAAAAAGTCTGGAGAAGCACAACAGTTAGAGTAGTGATATATGTACAACCATATGTAACAACTTTGATGACAATTCTTATTTTCTCTCATCTTATTGGTTTAAAACAATAGAAAGAGAAAAAGAAAGAGAGAGAATAAAAGTATAACGTGAGTATGAGAGATAAAGTTATAAAAAAGTTGTCACAAAATGGTTGTACAAATATCATTACTCCAACAGTTAACTATCTCCTCATTCTAAACTATGATTTAATGTAATTTGTGGGTTCATTTACAATATAAACCTATAACAATAATTTGTAAAATCACAGGCTTACACACGTGTGATAAACCACTTAAAGTGTGTTTAAGCCTTTTTTTAAAAGGTTATATAATTTTTTTTAGATGAAGGTAAATGAAATATAAAAGTCAGGAGAGGCCTGAACCAAATACAAAATCAATTTATAGAGATGCGAGAGAAAGATAAGCCTAGACTATCTCTAAAAAGAAAAGAAGAGATAAAAGATGGAGTCGAAGTCCACCACTGAAAAAAAAACATAGAAAGACCCTACCCATTCTTAGCAAGAACATCAGCGGCCCTGTTTCCTTCTCTATCATAATAATCTTTTAAGAAATTGTATCATTGGATATTAAATTGCTTACTCATAAATGTTATGTTAAACTGATCTAGCGGAGCATAATTATGATGATGATAGAATAAGAGAGATTGAGAAGTTTTTAAGAGAGGTTGAGAAGTGTTTTTAGAAGTGACACATCATTATTATCCTAGTTAGAGAACACCGAAACTTAGTTTCTAGAGTTGCCACATAGGCAAAATCCTAGGTTAATAAGAGCTTTTAACTAAGGCAAATTCTATGGTACACTGAAAAAAAATTGAATGTATTGGTACACCAAATCGTTAAATTAGTATTTAAATGAGTTGTTTTTTGAAGAAAAAAATTTATTTTCTATCATTGAAAATTATAATAATTAAATCTTATTTACCAAAAGTTTCGACGAAATAAAAGTTACTTTTTTTGAATTTTTATTACTCGTAATAAAGAATATTGATTATTTTTTATGAGAAAATGTTAAAATTTTTATATGATTCTTATAAACAATGAAATTGTGTTTTTTCTTATGAAATGATGTTTTCTAAAATATAAATATTGATAAATAACTTTTTATTTTATAAAATGATCGTTAATTTATAAATTTATAGAACAGGAGTACCGATACGCCTCAATTTATGAGGCGTACCATAGAAGTTTACAGTAACTAAAGGGTGAGATTGTAGTATGGAAGTGCCAAATAGACAAGTTCGTTTTATATATACAGGTACATTTTGGTATTTTTTTCAATGTTGTAATTTCCTTTCTTGAGAGAATGTTATGTAATATATTGACATTTATTTTTCATTTTTTATTTTGACAAATATATATCGACATTTATTCTAATGGTGCCTTACATTTTTTTGTCTCTATGTAAACCTTTCCATATGCTTTGGAAGATATATAGTAGTGGTTAGATTTGCCTATTTAACTTTCATTTAATTTAATTTTTTATCATGAAGATCAAGATTGAAAGTGTGAAACTTTCTTAGTCCTAGAGGTGACACATCATCATAATTCTATCTTAACATAAACCCAAATTGTTTACAAAGATGGTAATTTAGAGATGCCACATCATCAAGCTTGTTTTATATATAGTATATATATAGATAGATAGATAGATAGAAGATAGATAGATATAGGGACGTTGTTACGAATCTGGAGGCTCGGCTCTGTAAGTGAAAAGAGACTCGTAATAAAATAAAAACGTATATTTTTAAAAGATCAATGTTCTATTTAAATTTTTTAAAAGATAAATACAAGGTGTCGTATATATGTGATACACGCAAAGATGAAAATCACTACCGTATACATGAACAACCTCAAACCACCCTCCCAAAAAAACACTCACCTAACACCAAAAGAAAGAGGAGTCAATTCTAATAGGCCTAAAACAAGACAACAAAAGAGGAAAAAGAAATCAAATCGGGGAAGAAGAAAAGGAAAGTCTGATGGAGTGATGGTGATGGAACGTCTAGTATCAGAGAGAAAGAGAATAAGGATTTTTGTTTAGTGGGGTAGTACTTAGTAGTACTACTGGGCTACAAATTATTTTTTTTAGGCTCATACCTTAGGAAGGCCCAGCTCCATTGAGCTCCTTGCACATCCCATGGTCCGGCTCTGGATAGATAGATAGATAGATAATTTTATCATAGACATTTTTATTTATAAAAATCTTTTAAAATCTTGATTTTACTCAAATAATATATATAGAAAATTACATAGAAATGAAGGACAAATCGACAACAAGTTGGATTGTTAACCCGTTTTAGGTGGCAAAATTATAATTATAATTAATGAGTTAAAAAAATATGCACCCCCTAACTTAGGATCCTGAATACGCCACTGAATACAGACTATGATACAATACAAATTATTCAGACACAAAAAGTTGGTTGGCTAATGGGGCCAAGGGCGTAGCCACTCATCAAGGAGGGGTAGCCTTGGCTACCCCAAAAAAAATTATTCTTTGATTAATTAGTATGTATTTAAATTCGGCTACCCCAAATAATAAATATTGAGCTACCCCAAATATAATTGTCAAAAATTAACATAAATAAGTTGAAAAATTATTACATGATTGATAGATTTATTTGTATTGGTTTGATACTTCCGGTCTCAATAACAGCTATAGAGAAAACTATTTCTAACAATAAAAATTATCAAGACAATTGTCATAGATAAATTAAATAGACAAGAGTTTCTTGCAAATAACCTATTTCTTTACATCGAAAAAGACATTAATAATCTATTTAGTAAACAATCAATTATGGATAAAACTGGTTTCTTGAATCACATTTTGTCAAACGTTTCTAAATAGTGATTTTTGTGTTGAGTTCCTAAGATTTGTTTAATTCTAGTTCTTAATTTTTTTGTTAGAGATTAAATGCAAGACTAAAAATACTTTTTTTTATATTTTTTTAAAAAGTTGAGACAAAAATTGAATAAAATTTTTGTAATGACTAAACCTAAAAAACTGTAATTAACGACACTAAAAACATATTTTTTATCTTTAAATTTATATATATTTGTTTTAATTTTTTCTTTATAGTTGACCCCTGCGTAAATTTTTTGTTAGCTTCGCCGCTGAATGGGGCATATGGAAACTGAAAATTGAGTGCTCAGTTGATAACCAAAACAAATTATTCAGGATCATAACTCTTAAATGAGTCCCTAAATTTAGTTTTGGGGAGCCGTAGAAAAGACCAAGTACAAAACACATAAAAAGAGCAAATTTACATTAAAAAGGTGCAGGTTGTGAGTTTTCTGCTGTTGTAACACTTAAAAACTAGAGAACAAGTTTTACAAAACCCATGAGACAACAACGTTCGGAGAAAAAATGTGTTGTATTAGAAGGAAAAGTAAGACAAGTCCATTTCCTTTTGTACTGAAATACATACGAACGTATTTCTCGCAAGACAGATGTGTATGCTTTTGGGGTTGATCTTTATGCTAAAGCATCTATGATCAAGATCGATAAAAACGAGTTCGAGTAAGAATTAAATACCTCGATATGGTCAAGGAAAAGATATGAAAATTTGACACAATTGAAATACAACATGTTCTCCATGAACACAACGCTCGAGTAGGTATCCTTTCAAAACTAGCGAGGACCAAAACCAAAAGAGGAAATAAATCTGCAATGCAGGAAATACTAACGACATCAGGCATCAAAAAGAATAAAGCGATCCACGACATTAATGTTACTCCCACTGAAAATTGGACGACTCCTATTAAACTCCACATAAGCACTTTTTAATGACTATGATTCTTCTTTCGTTAGTTAAAAGTCCTAAAGCCATAACACTAAATCAAAATCTTCGACATAGGCTGAATTTTGCGTATATTAACTCATGTTATAGGACAGGATTATTTTTCTCATTTGAATTTAAATTTTAGTTCACATTTCATTAGTGCACCAAACACATTGAACTTGACTGTCTCCAGAACACCATAATAGACTATGCTTTTGCAGTTGCTCTTTATGAACTAATTTCTGCTAAAGTTGCTATGATCAAGATCGTTTAAACCGAGTTCGAATTCAACGCCCTTGAAACTAAGAGCAATGAATCTATTGATGAGTACTATAGCCTTATAGCTTTGGTAATTGATTGTTAATTAGCATTCTTCATATAGAGGGAGATCCTATGGAAAACCAGAACATTCAAGGCTAGGAGATAACAGTTCAAACAAAACAAAACAAAAACAAAAAAACAAGGTATTTATGTATCACAGACAGCTTGAGCTTTTGGACCATTGAATCTATTGATGAGTATAAGAGCCTTGTGGCATCCTTATAGTTATACAAAAGTAATTAGTGTCTATATATATGTTTATATATTATGCTTTTATTATAAAAAAGTTATGATGTGTATGCAAGTCTGATGAATTTATTGATAAGGAGAGAGATCCTATAGGTCTAAGAAAACTGGTTGATCCAAGGCTAAGAGATAACTGTTCAATTGATTCCATTAACATGGTATTTATGTATCATAAATATTTTATGTGTTTATTACTTCAGCATCAGACAAGATTTACCTGTTTTCCATTGGCAGAAGCCAAGCCTTGCACAAACCGAGATCCAAAACGACGTCCACGAATTGAGAGCTGTTGTCGTTTCTCTTATGAAACTAACATCTACTATCGATGATGGAAGTAGGAAAGGTAGTGAAGCATTGAGTCCTGCTATATATGAAGCTTGACTTAAATTGAAAAGAAATTCCAATGTGAAACTTAATACAGTTCTATTCTGCAGTGGTTGTAAAACTTATTATAAGAGAAGTATAAGAAAAACAGAATAAAAAAACAAATAACATGGTTAATGGTTTATTGAATTTTGCCTACATGATTTGTTTTTAATTAAAAACAAAGTGTGGAACCAAATAACATTAATGCTCAAGACCAATGCTATGTAGCAGCAAAACATGGATCAGTTACTTCACTTGTCCAAGTATTATGTCCCACATCGGATATATTACTGCAAAATCAAGTCTATATAACAATCTGACAACATGGACAGTTTGCTGAGTTGGGTAGCGCCAACTTGTGACCCAAGTGGGAGCATTAGAGTAATGGAACATGGCTACGGCTTGTTGGGCTGGTCTGTTAGCTGCAATATGCGGGCCTGCCCACTCCAAGTTGAGAGTTGTGCCACGGGACATGGGCGAAGGCCTATGTCTCTTGGTTCCTAGACAAGAGGGCAATGCGTGAGGCTGGTTTCACAGAGCAGCGAATACCTCTGGCTCCCAACAGTGGAGGGATTACAGGCTGCTGCAATTTCAGTCCATTAAGCCCGGTGAGCCTAGCCTTTGAACCATCACTTTTTTGTGGTCATTTTGGGCTATCTTATATGGATGTAAAATATCATTGATCAAATAATAATTTTCAAATTTTTAATGGCCGCAACTAATACAAATTTTTTTCAAATAAAAGATTTATTTGTTTACTGATACAGAGTTTTGGGAAAAGAGAGGTTTATGGATTGATCCACACACATAGATAAAGTGATTAAACAAAGCATAAACTGGTTGATTTAATATCCATCACTCAACCACAGAATACAGATTCAACATCTATGCCTACTGCAGTGTCTGTCCATTTTCATCCGAACTGAGAAAAATTGTGTTCATGTTTAATCTCCATGGTCCTTGGCTTTTCCAGAACTGAAGACACAGAACATCATTTAAGAAATTCACGGTGATTAAGGACTTTGCAATTCCAACTGAATTAACCGGAATAAAAAAATGTAACTCGATTTGAATTTTCCAATTAATTATGAACTTTAACAGCCAATATTGTCTTCTATAGAAGATTCACACTCATATTTCAAAGTTGTTTGGATTGACTTATTACATAAGTACTTGCGAGACTGTTTGAGAGAGTACAACTTATATAGCTTATGGTAATTACCGTTATATAGCTTATGACTACAACTTATAGCTTATATGAAAACAGTTGACTTTATTTCATCTTTTGTTAAAGAAACATCTTATACATAAGCAGTTATATTGTAAGTGTTTATACTAATAAGTGCTTAATTTAGCTATTTGTCCAAACAGAGGTTTAATGCATTCAGAAAGAAAAAATTACCTGTGGATAAGCAATGATGTTTTTGGCAGTCACTAAGCAAGCTTCTTTGTAGAAACACTCCTCAGCATACTTCCTAAGAAATGAAACACCGATTCTGTATGTTTTTGGTGATTCACAAGTTTAAAAATCAATATTTACAATTGAAAATTTAATAGGAAAGTATATACCTTATCCATATTTACAATTGGTACGATTGCGGGATACATAATGGTCTGCGTCTTTTCTTTATCAAGAAGAAAGTAAACTTTAGCGTCCATTGAAGAAGTTTGATGCCATGATTTTACAGTAGACACTATGGTATCAAGAAGGAACGAGAACATGTCTTTCCAACATCCTTTACATCCATATTCTTCAGACTGAAAATTTTAAGATGATATATGAGCATACAGATAAGTGTATTCTTTAATTACCTTAAATTACAATATAAGTCTTCAGGGTTTAGGAAGCAAATAAAACAAAACATGTCAGAAACCAAAATACTGAAACAAAACATGGATGATGAATGAATGCACTGTCCTGTTCTGAATGTGTTGATATACTATGTCTTTTTGCCTTATTAGTGACTGGCAATATGAAGGTTGTCCAAATGGAAGGTCTAACCTTGGATTAAGAGTGGCAGAAATATAACCCAAGACAGAAGATGCTAACTTTTGGTATGCTTTTCGGCACACCTGTGTATTTAATAACAGCCTTTTCTCATTCGCTTTGTAACGGTTTCATACTTGGTCTTTACTTTTCCCTCCGAGATTGGAAACCACAACCTTACTTTAAGTGAAGTGCTGGATTCGAATTAGTGACAGTTGCCGCATTATGTATTGATGCCGCCTTGGCTTCTGATTGTAGCCGCTACTTTCTTAAGTCAACTCCTCCACCCTCCTCCAAATTCAACTCACTTCTTAGCGATCCACATTCTTTTCTAGAGTTGTTTTCGAAACAACCCTCTTATGTTTTTCCTATGTTTCCAACAATATTCTGGACATTCACGTAGATTGTGTTACTCACCCTGAAGATTTCAATGTGAGTTTTATGCTGTTGAAACACTAAAAAACTAGACAGCAAGTTTTAAAAGCTCAGGAAGAATGATGGAGAAGAGGACGTAGTGTATTATAAGAGATGAGAAACCAAAACTATGGATAATCAATTTGATTTTATATGTCAGGAGGTCGACCATAGAAGCAATTTGCTTGTTGCGATTAATAACAAAGCAATATTGGAGGTACATAAAAGACTTGAATGAATGTGATCTTCATTGATTTTGAGAAGGTGTAGAAAAGAAGTGGAATCAGTCTATCTATATTCGGACTATCGAAGATATGTGTGGAGGGCCATAGAGGATTTCCCAATAACTATACGACTGCACCAAGTATCGATTTCAAACATCTATTTGTTGAAAACTAATAGTTACACCTTTCATCATCCTAATTTTTAAGGATATTATCTTTCTTCGAGAGACGAGAGAAAATAAATGGGGAGTTCGAGAATTGGAGACAAACTTCAGAAACGTATAGCTTTCAATTGAGTAGAAGAAAAATGGAACACATGGAGTGTGTGTTTAACAAAGGGCGAAACAAGCCCGGTTAAACATTAATACAGAAATTATGAATCACATTTAATATCAATTACATAATTAGCATTATCTTAAAAGAGTACAACAACTTCATAGATGCCTGCAAAAACTTCAAAACCTAAAGGAGGCTCCAAACAATGGTTCCACTTGTGCACTGATACACATCAGTCTCATGTTTTTCTCCAATCTAAATTAGGAGCCACCCACTATTAGAGGGGTCCCATATGCAATGGAAGGGTGAAAAAACTTGCAAAGCATATTTGACTATGCAGTTTTTTCCCTTTTGTCCAACAGAAAAATTGTAGAGAATGTGTATTTATTACAAATTAACATCTCATGTATAAACAAATTCCTAAAGATAAAAACTCTTCATGAATGGAACCGAGCTTAGATCATGGAAGAGCAGCTGAAGAAGCATTTGAGGGATCTGCCAACGCTTCATTGAGAAATATCAATTAGCTTTTGGCCATGAATGGACCCCAACACAGGATAGAAATATATTGAGTAAAATGAACAGGTGTGACAGGTGGATGTCTCAAAAAAAAAAGGATAAGACAATGCAACCATCGACAGTTTTCGCTCATTTCCTTTTCCCTGTACCAATTGATAGGAGCTCAAAGCTCTTGAGTGTATCATCACGACCACCACGTGTCCCTGCAGTACGGGTGAAGGATGGTTTGGATTCAAGACCTGGTTGAACCCTCTGAGTAGTCGATAGACGACTACTGCTCGAGATCAATCGACTAGACCGGCTTTCACTAGGTTCCCCAGAAGAGCTTGGTCTGCTGCTTGATATCATAGGCCTTTTTGAAGCACTGCCATTACGAGTAGAACTGCGTGCCCTATCAGAATCAGGTTGCTACAAAGATCCAGTGTTGGACAACAAGAAATTTTATAGAAGTCAGTCACAATTTATTTAAAAACTGAACCAAAAAACAAAACAAAAGACAAGCCATACAAAAAGAAGATCATGTGAAGAAACACTAACCACATCTTTGGAAGACGGCATATTATCTAGAGACCTATGCTGCAGTCCTTGCGCAGAGCCATTCCTTCTTGAAAATGCCCCCACTGCACCTGATAATCTATCTCGAATTTCTTGTCCGACTAAAATAAAAGGGATTAGGAGTTAGCCAATGATCAGAGTCTTTTCATTTACAGCCTGGAATTAAAATAGCACAACCTTTGCAGTGTATCATATAAACATCCATATTATTTAAACATGTGGTTAAAACATCCCTATTATTTAAACATGTGGTTAATAAAGAGAACACATGCAGAAAAGTGAAACTTGAAGACTGATGAATCAATCAGAAACGAAAACTATTTAATGTGTTATCAGCATAGCAGTGAAATGCTTCAGAATGAAATAGATTTCAAAACTTGCAATAGGAATCAACCTGAAGGCCGCTCTAATCGCTCTCCAGAAGGTCCTGGGTTTAAGACTGGTTTCACACTTGGCTGTTGAAAATACAACGTAAAATTAAACCAATGAGAACAAGAACCATAACTTATAGATGAAGATGAAAACTAATAGAAGTACTCACCCGTGTTCTAGAACTGGATCCAATTTGTGGATACTTCAATATAGTCCAATCAAATACATAGTCAAACTGATAACCTAAAAACACGCAATTTCTAGTAAGGTACTTTCAAAGCTTTAGGAGAACTTTCAACTAAGAATTAATAAAGCTAATGCATCTACAAGACAACCTTCTCGAATGAATAGGTCCCGGAAGAGTCTCTTAAGATATGAATAATCGGGTTTATCTTCAAACCGCAATGATCGGCAATAGTGGAAATATGATGTGAATTCTGTTGGATGTGACTTGCACAATACCTGTTACAGAAATCCAAACCGTAAATTCGTTGCGAATTGTGAAAGATGAAAATTGGAAAAATAATTAATTGATTAGTTTGCTGCTCAAACAAAATTTATTTCAAGTAAAGAATATGGTTCTTACGAAGAAATATTTACGCATGATGCAGAAAAATAATGGTAAACAAATAATTCTTATGAATTCTTGTCAAAAAAATAATAATACTTATGAAATGCGACTAATTCCTGTAGAAAACAAGACCTCATCCTGACATAACCAATTATCCAAAGCATCGAAGTAGAGTATTATTTTTCATAAAAGCATTGAAGTACCTCTATTGGAGTAAGCATTTTCTTTTCACTTATCTTGTCATATTTCTGCTTTTTAGTGCCAGCTTTCATTCCTTGCCATGGAAGACTGGAAAAAGAAATTATATACCAAGTTAGAAAGTACAATGACGAGGACAATAAAGTAAATAAGAATCTCAGAGTCCAACTAACCTTCCTCTCAAAAAGTACATTAGTACATAACCAAGTGATTCTAGATCATCTCTTCTGCTTTGTTCTGCAAGATAATCAGAACAAGAGATGTAAATGTACACCCAATTTATTTAAATTAGAATTTTAATGAAAAAAAATAAAAAAATAGCTTATTCATGAGTTTCTGAAATAAACTGCCTCACTCACCAACTCCAAGGTGAGTGTTAACACTTGCATATCGAGCAGTTCCAGTGAGATTCTTGTTTTCCCTATTGAAAGAAAAATAGTGCAACCGTTCATGTAACAGGATGGAAGAATGTGCAAGACAGTAACTATTGTTTCAATTTAAAGAAAATGAAGAAATGTAATTCTACAAGTAACAACGGCAAGTTAGAAAAGGTCAATAATATATATATCCGTTATTGCACATTCATTGGCACATAAGTCAATGAAACTGGCTTTCAAGTCAAAATAAAATGTAAAGAGATGAAAAACTAGAAATGAAGTATCACAGGAGGTAGACACTTAACAGCAGTAAACTTCCAAATTAAGAAATACAAAAGGGAAAAAAATACAAAGGAAGCGCAGAAAATAAAAAACATGTAAACTTGAAGGTAACTGTAGAAAGATGAGACAAAGACAATATACTCAAGGAATCAAAGAAAAACAAGCTAGGCATCCCAACCAAATCTTATATTAGTTACCTGTATGGTATATGCTTATGTGTCTGAAGATCACGATACTTTTTAGCAAGGCCATAGTCAATAATGTATACCTGTAATAATTACAAGAAAATCAGGAAACTTAACATAGGATACATAAGAGCACAATAAATTTTAGCGAATGGGATTATACGGTGCTGCCGAAAAAAATAAAGGCCTATTTGGTTTCTATTTCTATTCTCTACTTCCATTTCTTGTTTTCCATTAAAAAAAATTAACAAAGTGACATTTTTCATTCCTGTAATTGACAACGTTAATAGAAAATGAAAAAAAAATGTTCACAACGCAATCAGATTCTTAGAACTTGAGGAATGACAGTTAGAGAGGTAAGTCATGATTAAACTCCCTAGCAAATATGTGCCTAAATAACAATAAATGCAGAAAAGTGACGCATTAGATACCTGATTTGCCTTGCGGCCTAAACCCATCAGAAAGTTGTCGGGCTTTATATCACGATGCAGAAAACCCCGAGAGTGCATATACTCTACTCTGTTTATCTAGGTAAAGTAGTAAAACATATTGAAGGTAAATCAGTAAAATGCTTTAGCTTGATGTTAAAAATATGGTTTTCTTGAAATTAAAGTTATACTTACTAGTTGATCAGCAAGCATCAACACTGTTTTCAGAGAGAATTTTCTACTGCAATAGTTAAATAAGTCTTCGAGACTTGGTCCAAGAAGGTCAATGGCCATGACATTGTATTCACCCTCGACTCCAGACCACTTTATATGAGGTATGCCAGCTTCAAATATAAATTAACACATTAATCAGATGAACTCAAACTATTATGTTTGCTTCATAAAAGTAAACAGATGCAAATCCTGGCTGCCAGTGCTGTCAATCGCGTACCGCAAAAAACAGAGATTTGTTTTAATTCCACTACGCAATAGTGCTATAGCACCGTTATAGCCACTGCTTGAAAGCATTTTGTACTAAATAGAGTATCTCATAACAAAAATGATCTGTTCAAATTCTGCTATGCTACAGCAATTCTATAGCCGCTATTTAAACACACTTTTGGTAGCACAAAAAGAAATTGAACCGGTATAAATTAGGAAGGTAAAACGAAAACTTACTTCCTCCTTGAAGAAGCATATACAATTTGGACTCGTACAGAAGTTGAGGATGCTTTGTCTTCACAGGTTCCTGAGAAGCCAACGAAAACATAGAGAAAAGTATTGGCACATGTATTAAGTTATGCTCTTCAGAAAAAGTAAAAATCATAAAGCACAAAGCCAAAACTTGCATATTTTAAAGTAACCCAGCTTTGAGACAGTATCATTGGCAAATAGCATGCTGTTAGACATCTTATTAGTATTTTTAGTATGTTATTAGGCAGCAGTTACTATTAGGTAGTTATTGAATAAATAGGGAAATGGAATGAAAAGTTGGTGTTATTTATTTTGGGATTGAATTTTAATTGGGAGAGACCAAGCTCTTGAACATCTTGGGTGTTATTGTTTTCTTGTTCTATTTCTATCAAGATTGTGAGTGTTTGTAATTTGAATTACAACTGCCTCTATTTTGAGAATCATTCTTCAGAGAAGTTACCAATAAAAGTCTAGAATTATTCATATATAAATTCTGTTCGGTACCAGTTTCTATCACATGCCTAATAGAAGTATACAAATCTTGAAGCAAGGGATAGCACATCAAAATACGCAAACCTATGACTTAGTTCATATCTTATGTAACATTTACAGAACTGAAGGGGAGTGCATAGTTAAGCAGACTCATGTGGTCATGCATATAGACACAAGCGAAAGCAAACTCCATAAATATGTACATAACTACATAAAATACGCTCCAATGATCAGAATATTGAAAATGCAGGTGATGCATATTGCTACCAATGCGGACAATGAAGTATTGACACAGACACAATGTCGAAAACGATGTTTATTTAAAAAAATGACATAGTTGAATGTAATCGCATGTGTCATTGTCGTGTTGGACACTGGCATGACGTGGGAAAACAGACACGCCTTTGATCAGAAATGTTTGTGCAACAGTGGTTAAAGGCATTTTGTCCAACTGCGGGTAAGGGGACGAGTACTATTGTACCCTACTCAAACACTACTTAATACTTATCGTTGCCCCAAAATCGTGATCGGATTGATAAAGAGATCATGGATTCAATCTCCCACTAACAAAAATAAGAACTAACATTTTCCATTTAAAGGTCAACTACCTAGTAAACAATCACCAACACAATTCAAGTCAAAACTATAAAAACACAAAATACCAATAATTCACTACAACTACAATACAATGCATCATTCATTCACAAATCAAAAAACAAAAATATAGCAACGTGAATCATAAAAACTCCAAAACATGCAACATGAATCCATAACAACTTCACTCACCAGCTTAACAGCCACTTCCTCTTGAGTTTGCACATTAACACCTGAAACAAACAAATCCAAATTATTCAAATATAACTTACAATAACAAAAAGTCAAAAAGTCAAAAAAAGAAAAATTGATACAGTGCATACCCAAATAAATTTCTCCAAATGACCCACTTCCAATTTTCCTTCCGAGTTTGAATTTTCCACCAATAACAAGATCCATCATAACAAACCCAATAAAAAAAACACCCCAAAATTCAGAATTTAACTACTGTAAAAAGTAAAAATCCAATTTTTATGAAAATAGGATGAAAAATGAAGAAACTAAAAAAGACCCATCACTAGTTGAATCGAAGTAAGAACGAATCTAGGTTGTGAAAAGAAAACCCTTTTACTTTGTTCTACTCCAGAAAATGAATTTATACAAACAAAAAAAATTAAAAAAAAATCTAATGGGTGAGAAGCGATATTGACGCAGAGAGAAGAGTGAGGATTTGGATCTGTGCGTGGAGATGAAGGAAATGATCTGAGTTCCGAAATTGTAGAGATTTTGTAGGAAAGAAGGAAAATGGATGAGAATGGAAGTGTGAATGATTGTGGTGGTATGTGCTATTATCATTATTAAATTAAATTATTCTATTATTGTTGTATAATATTGTCAACTAAGAAATTCAGGGTATTTATTTAATTATTTTTTGGACAAAATAAGAAATTCAAGGTTAGAGTTTAATGATATATTATATACACATTAATTTAAGAAATTCAAGGTTAGAGTTTAATGATATACATATTAATTCTAGTATACTTTTAGATTTTTTTCAATTTGACTAAATTACATCAGAGATTATTTAAGTTATTTAATTATGGGAAATGTGAACCAATGTCAAGTTAAGTAATTATAAAAAGAAATATTGTCTTGTAAATTGTATAGTCTACTTCTTTAAAGTTAAAAAAAAAGTTCTTTTCAATATAAAATTTGACTCTTCTTTCTACTTTTAATTCCTTAACTAGTGTCCGGGAGCACTGGTTAATAAGACCTTTTAATTATTGGCTTCATTGATATTTTCGTCGTTTAAGTTTTTTTTGTATTGCTTTGATTTCATAAGTAATAAAAATTTGGTGATGTGGTTTTTGTTCTCGTTGTTTCTTCGCAAAAATAGAGTATGAAAACTTTCTCAGATAAAGAGAAGGTTTGGAGATAGAGAAAAGTGATAGATGAGTTTGATCTGAATAGTTGTTGGTCTTTATAGACAAAACCGTGTGCAGATGGAAGTGGAAAGAAAGAAATGATTTAACAGTTGCATTAGGGATGAGGAAACTGAAAAAGTAGTTGACAAAAGAGAGAAAGTAGCCGTTTGGAAGAAAGAAAGGGGTTTGGTTGATTTGATAGTTAAGGTTTTACATGGTGATTAAACCTTAAACATACTGCCCATAACCAAGCATTTAATGCTTGAGATTATGGAAGGATTTCAGGAGGAAGACAACACAAAATCGCACGCATGAGATTTCTGACCCAGAAATTTAGTCCTGAACATTCTGAACTCATATGAATGTTCTGATTAATATTGATTTATCTGAATTGAATCAGCTAACATCAAGGGGTTAGTCTAAGGCCCACGGTGATCAGTAATCAATCTTTATTGAGATTTTTTGTTGGTTGTTCTATGGTATCAAGAAAGAGTGCCATTTTTTGTTTCTTGCTACTTTGGTATTGTGGAAGGGGTGGATATGTGGCACCAAGATGTTAGTGATCATCATGATCTAAGGTGGTTGGTTGTTCTGTCTGTTTTTTTTCATTTAATTTGTATGAATGAATTTTTCTCATTCTTATCGAAATTGTTGATAAATTTAATGCTTTGTTATTTTTGCTGGTTTACGCTTAAAATTAGAGCTAATGATCTAACTAATTAAGTTGTTTTTGTGTTGTTTGATGATGTTGTAAAAAAAACTTGCCCCTGAAACTTGCAAGATGTTGAGCTCCATGGTATTGTGATGTTCAATTTGTCATTTGTTTAGGTTGTTTTCTTCAAATAATAGTAAGTTATGTACCTTGTGTAATATCTTTAGGTTTATTGGTTCTAGGAGGGATATTGTCTTCATTCACTCCAGTGTTTTTCTATTTTGATAATGTGATATACTCTTATGCATTATGTCATTTCCTTTGAATGTATTATATGTGGTTTGATATGTCCGGTGAAAATGGTTGAGTTGCAACGGTTATAGAGAATACTCCGATGATCTACAACGGCTTCTAGTGCAGCGGCGAAGCGTCTTTTGCGGTGGAACGAAAGGTGCCTGCAAGCACGGTTGCACTCCGACGATCAAGTCAGTAATGGAAGTGAGAGAAAAAGTCTTAGAAGTGTTGTGTACCTTAAGGGTGAACTCGCTTCACCCTCGTGGCATAACCATTTCCGGGTTATGCGGCGTGTGATTAGGAGCGAGAGAGAACACATGTAGCATGATCCCGACAAGGAGGTGTGCACCAGTGTTGCACGACGCATACAAGTTGGCGTGCTCCTCTGAGTGTGTAGCCTTAAGGCGGCGTATTATTGTACATGTGCAGCTGTGTGAGTGGTCCAGGGCATAGTTGTATAAGTGTTTCTCTTATTAATAAACATCTGTTTTCGTAATTATTATGAGATTTTGTTATGTTGGTTTGCCATGCTAAGGAATGGTTTTATTTTTCTATGTTTTGGACTGACAATACACAAGTAAATTATCCATCCATATTATGCAATTAGATTTACTTGATATTTTTGTAGGCATGGTGGTGTTTTTTCTAATTATATAACACCAATGTTAGTTTATGTAGAACTTATTTTAAGAATTTGACCTTTTTTTGAGAATTTTCGCAGAACTTATTTTTACTATGCATGATCGAGATAATCAATTGCTTATTCGAAATAACCATAATTGTATAAGCGTAACATAATAATCGGTGCAAGCATAACACACATGTAACAGATCAGAAAGTCCCTTATTTTCTCCATTTCTTTGATAGTAGTTGCGTCAAAAGTGATCGCAACCCGTAATAGTCGCCCTGTGCGGTCCCGTGCTTTTTGTAGGCATGATGGTGTTTATTTTCTAATTATATAGTTAAATATAAATTTTTACTTTAAGGATTTCATTAAAGATGTGTAGGTCATCTGAATTCATATAACCATAGTTTGTGCACTCTAATCCCTTTGCTAGGTTGATTTAGTTTAATAGTCACATCTTCTATTTACCTTCCCAGGAATTTTGATAAAAAAAAAACTTGAATAATATTTAAGCTGTGACAGGATATTATGTATAATTATTCATGGTTGATAGTTCCATTTCTTGTTGCTGCTTAGTCTTTTTGAAGATTGAGATTGAGGCTACTAAATGTCAAAATGATATTTTTTTTCTTCTGTTTTTTCTCCAATTTCTTCAATGTAGAGTGGGTTGAGGTGGTCACATTTATTTCGAACAACTATTTGGTTACTCAAAATGTGTATTTAATTTGATTGAAAGTGGACAACTGACAGGCTATTGTGAACTACTAGCTGCATAAGTTATCTTTGATGGTGCATTCCATTTATGACTTAGTTTCTATGATTTATAGAAGGCTTGTTAGAGGTTGTCAATGTTCAACCACTACCCAGGAAAACCGAGTATTGCTCAATTGTTAACATGAAAATGACCAAATTTAGTTTACTTTTCAGTTTCTTTATTGGATATTATATTATTTTTCATTTGACATTCAATGGGCCCATATCTATGTAAGCTTACATTTCATTGCGCTGACACTAATTGAGGTTCACTACTTTGTGTTCTCTAACATAGTTCGGTGTAAATTATATCTAAGTTTGTATACTTACTTTATCACTTATACTATTTGGATGGCTACGTGAGGTCATGTCAAGCCCTTAATTTGACTCTACCATATCTCTCTATATGTCTATAGAATTTTTCGGTAAATACAGATTTCAAACTTTCCCTTTTTGAGTTATGAAATGAGTAAAATTATTATTTTTAAAATATGAAGCACAAGTGCATATGTGCTAATATATTCCACCTTTTTACGTTTATGTGTGTAATTATATAGAATGTTCTTCTTTATATGCTTCCTTATCTCCTACCTTTTAAGTTCACTATTTCTCTTATATTTCCAAGCTTTCAAATATTATTTCACTTGTTTTCAAAAGTTGGATTCAAGATGAACTTTCCAGTTAGGAGTGTTCTCTCACTTCAACCAAATAAGAACGATTGGTCCATCACCCTCAGGTTAACTCCATTGAGATGATTTTGCTTGATTGATAGGTAATCATCATGTTGAGATATTACTTGAGTTTGTAATATATTTGAAATGTTTGTTGGTTTGATATTTATTTGTACACATGAGTTTATCATATTTTTTGTTACAACACTATTTACGTGTGTTTGGAGGGTGAAAAGATTTTGGCATCCGTCCCAGCTCAAGTTGTTAATTGTTTTATTGGTATTTTGGTTGAAGACTGTGTGTACTTTTTTTCATGTCCTTCCTGATATAGCTCACTTCAAGGCAACTTATAATAAGTATATGATTGTTATACACCCAAGGACTTATGTGAGAAAGGCGCACGAGCTTATGTTTCATGGGATGGGCTCTCACTTCCATCTCTCGTTTTGGCAAAACCAAAGCTCGATGTTGGCTATTTGGTTGGTAAGTGTTGTAATATGTTTTTAGTAGAAACTCTTTATTTGATCTATTTTTAAGATCTCTGATTTTGAGTTTGTTATAGATGTTATTGGACTTTTAAATGTCATTTGTTATGAGACTCCTGGGGATTCAATTGGAAGCATGACTACCATTCTGAAGTTTGAGCTTACTGACTTTAAGTTATATTTCGTATTTTTTTTTAAAATAATTGGAATGTTATTGTTTGAGATATTGTTCATTGTGTTATGTTTTATTATCTGCAAGGGTAAGTTTGAGTGTGCTTTGTATGGAGACTATGTTGGGATGTTTCAGAAGTTATTTAGTCAACCACCATCTGGTCTTCCTGTAATTGTAATGAAGTTTGCAAAGATTAATAACGAGAAATATTTTTTAGATTGCTTATTTTACTGATTTCAAAGATTTTATTTCATTTGTATTTGCTAATATACTGATCTTGCTTATGTGGAAATTTTATGTCATAGCCAATATTTTGGTTGAAGTAATATAAGAAATTTCATCGTTCAGTTGAAGTAAATATTGAAATGCTGCTTATATATAAATATATGTTTATATCACATAAATATTATGAAATAAGAATATAACCTGCATTGGAAGACAATATTTCAGTCTAACTACGAAGATTAAATATAAATTTTACTAAACATAGCTTCAAGATAGCTTCCCGATAACCAATTGAATTTTATCGGCTTTGAAAGATCTTGTGTTGCAGCATGACTCAGGAAAACAGTACCAGCATCCCACTTTGACATAGACAACCTGTTTTGAATTCAAAACATGAAAATATCATCTTATTTAGTAGCAAGAATTACAGGAGATCACTCGTTGCTCTATTCTATGTTTCTATAAAATAAAATGGTAATGATCTATGCAAAGCTTAATAGTGGTAAAATGATAATTATAATAATTGCTACGCCATTTGCTCATATTTCTTCGATATTGATAATGTTAATAAGGTGAAAAATAATTACAAGTAGAGTGATGCAAATCAGAAACACTTAGTCAATTGTTTAGTAGTGGTAAGTTATGTTTGAATGGTGTGAGGATTGTTGAAGAATTTGATGTATTTATAGGATGTATTGTGCAAAGTACCGATTAATGCTGATGTGCGCTCTACCTGATAATGTTACCGTTTTAGTACTATTTGGATTATTGTTCATAGTCATCGGTCAATTGGTCAATAGCTTTAATGGTCTTTGGCACTGATGTTCCTGCAGCTTTTGCTGCTTTTGCTTCTCCTACCTGTTGGCCATTGAGCGAACATGTAATAACAAAAAGTTACTGTTTATTTTAGAAAATAAAAAAGTTGCATATTTTTTATGAAAAAGATATGAGGAATTGTTATTTAGTCATTTAATATTAACAAAAAAACAAAAACAATTTGGGTAACCCACTACCTAACTCAAACCGGCCCAATAGTATAACGGGTAGTTATTTTACCCCACTCAAACCGGAGTACCATATATGGTTTAGGTCTTGATTGGCCAAATCCAACCTAAACCGACCCATGTACACCCCGCTATGGAGCTCATTGTTTGTGATCCAAAGATTAAAAATATTGGTGATGACTTATTTATGATCAATTTTGGTTTGTTTGTTTTATCAATATGGATTTAACATCGTTTATAAAATTTTATTGTAATTTAGGGTGATTGAGTTCATGTCATCACTCAATACAAATAAATAGAGCATTGAAAGGCTTTACTTGAGGAACATGATACATATGTCATGTATAACTATCATGTGTTTGATAATGATGTTGCATTTAAGGTTATTAACCAACCACTTAAGGTTGTTTTTGGTTCTGGTTCAAAACTGCAAAAAGATGACAAATTAACTAACACTCCTCTTCATGAATTTTGCTTCAGAGATTTTACGGAAATTCAAGACAGAAACTTCAAAACAGATGTTTTACATGGTACATTTTTTATGTATTTCAAATTATTCCATTCTAATTTAAAGTTCTATTCCTGTTCTGTTTAACTTGCAGTTATACAATGTCGTTATTTATAAAAAAAATCATTGGCCTTCTTCATAAAGTTGTGAAAACTACACTAATTGGATATGGAAAGAAACTGTGTACGAACATCGTGTTAAATGATGGAAGGTTGAAGCTTGAAGTTTGTGGTTGGTTGTGACAAAGCTTTTGGTAGTTGAGAGAGAAAGGAGGGAATTTGATGGAAGAATGCCAGTAGAGAAAGATGAGGGAGGAATATGATATAACCATTTATGATATCGAGAGGTGTCATACCCCAATTTTTGACCCAAACTATCACTGACACGTGTCGTTGGGCCCTACGTTCGTACGGAGTTTAACCTGATTGATATCTGATTTTCAGTGAAAATTTCGGCAGAGAGGTATTTTAAAATACCTCATTTTTGATTCCGAGTCAGGCCCTCTTCTCACTTTATTTTTATTTTTTAATTGCCATCTTTATTTAAATTCTTTAGTTAACTTTAATTTTGTTTATAAAAATCTTTATTGTCTTTTTATTAAACTTTGAAATACCTTATCTTTTTATTATTCGTTTTAGTTTTAGTTTGTTCTTGTCCATATCCGAAAGGTCAATCCAAATCCAAAATGAAAGTATCACACGCCTCTGCATCACAAACTCAGGAACAAGTTACTCAAAATTCAGTTTCTCCTCCCCAATTCAAGCATCGCTCTATCCATATCTGTTCACATTTCCAGCACA
>Ga0315914_1003870_pt1 | contig 22568 bp, 11 predicted proteins | sample MpolenodulesMG_FD_203920 | JGI IMG/M metagenome (GOLD analysis project Ga0315914, IMG submission 203920) | Medicago polymorpha root nodule microbial communities from Los Angeles, California, United States - elongated nodules | ecosystem: Host-associated > Plants > Roots > Nodule | place: USA...
AAGGGGTTTGGGTCCAAACCTTCTTAAAAAGCCCCTACGTGCAATTACCAATACGCCCTTTGGTCTAAAACGCGTATGAGACAAACTAACGGATAAAACATCATGAACTAAAACGCGGAGTATTACAGAACATATCAGCCATTGCTTCAAATCTACACAATAAGAAATTAAAAACAATCAATGAAAAACTCATTCAAACATTTCATCAAACACTTGAAGTGCAAATTATACATAAACCCTAAAACTCATAACTACAACATTAGCATGCAAACATCTAAACAATTAAGTAATATAAGTCATTTACATGTAACATTGTATCATTTCTTGCAAAAAAATCAAAATTTAAACAAACCCTAAATCAAAAAAATTCTCTAAAACTCAAAACAACAACATAAACATTTAAGCAACACAAGTCATTTTCATGTAAACATTGTATGATTTCTTGCCAAAAAAACCAAAATTTAAACAAATCTAAATCTAAAAAATTTCTAATTTAAGAGAAAAAATCTAACATATGAACATAAAAGCTTAATGGTGTTTGATTATGAAAACTTACTTGTTAATGCAGTGTTGATTGATTTGGAGTTGAAGGAATTTTGGATTTTGGTGATTTGAGAGAGATTTTAGAAATTTTAGATGAGAAATGAGAAAATGAGGTTTTGCCTGTGTTTAAAACAACAGGCAGTGTGAGTTAAGTCACGCCGCGCTACTTAACTCACGCGATGTTACTTAACTTGCGCAGAAATTAACACTTGCGTTAGTTCAGTAACATAGAGGTATTTTCGGTACTTCAGTTGGACGCGAACAAAATGTGTTAGGAGAAGAGCAGAAAACAAAAATTTACGCTTTCTACTATATTTAACGAAACAATTCAAAAATATAAATCTGGCTTCATTTAAAATATTATTTAATTAATTTAGGTTAGTTTTTTAATATTTTTTTCATAACCACTTATAGAAAATGTAATTTTATATTTTTTATTACATCTTGAAGCTTGTGTAAAAAAATTGACACATTTATATAACGGCATTATAGAAACAATGTTAGTCCCTCCGTTCCATAATAACTAAGCCAAATATTGTATTAAAATAACTAACTCATTTTACTTTTCAATGCAATATTAATTGGAAACTTCTACGGTACACTCGTAAATTGAGGTTTACCGATACTCTTGCTTCCTAAATTTTTAAATTAACGATCAATTTTATAAAATAAATAGTTATTTGTTTTTTTAAGGAATAAATTGTTATTTGTTGTCGTTTATATTTTAGAAAATATCATTTTATATGAAAAACACATTATTTATGGTTTATAAAAATCATAGTAATTGTTTTACATATTATCGTATAAAATAATCAAAGTTCTCTATTTTGAGCGATAAAAGTTCAAAAAAATTTCAATTTTATTTCATTGACGCTTTTGTGAATAAGATTTAGTCATTATAATTATAAATGATAAAAAATAATATTTTTCTTCAAAAAAACAATTCATTTAACTATAAATTTAAGGGTTTGGTGTACCGGTACACTGAAATATGTTGGGTGTACGGTAGAATTTGTCATATTATTTTTTTTCAATTATAATTCTAATTAATACTACTTTCAACATTCTCAATTCAAATTCTATTTTGCATTTATGATAATGGTAAATGCACAAATACTTGACAAGAACAATTAAAACTATTTTTCTCTCTCCTTCACTAATATATTTTTCTTAATAAGTGTAAAATGAGCAAAAGACTCAGTTAAATTGGAACGGAGAGAGTATTAAAATAAGATAAAATCACCTAAAAAAAAGTTTAAATTAGTCATAATATAACTTAATATTTTAGTCTGAAAAATTACTTTTGTGTCTTCTACTTATAACTAATACGATAATCCGTGCCAACTACATGATTCAAACTTCCTTTAACTTAACTTCTTTATTTGCTTATTATTAAGTGAGCTACATAAAAAATAAAAAAGTAAAATTACTTCGTTGTCTTTGGGAACATTTACTATATCTTCTTTATTCGCTTATATTAGGTGAGCTACATAAAAAATAAAAAATAAAACTACTTCGTTGTCTTTGGGAACATTTACTATATTTCAAGTTAAAATTTCAATATAAGTATCAATATTCTAATATTCCAACGGTTAAAGCCTGTCACTAGCGACAAACATAAACATATGAAGATATTCAAAAAAAACCTATACCAATCATCAATCATTTGTCTGTATGTGTATGTCATCTATACCAACAGTTATTTTGGTTTCGGTGTCACTAAAAACCTATATTTATCTTTTCAAATAAAAAACTGCATATTTTCAATTTTTCATAAACAATAAATAGAAAAGGAATACTTTATAGGGTTAAATATGTTTTTATTCTCTACAAAATTTTCAAATTTCAAGTTTTAGTCTTTATAAATCTTTCATCAATTTTTGGTAACTCCAAAATTTTCCGTCGCAGCTTTTGGTCCTTGCATTTAAGTAAAATCATGTGTGTCCTTCAAAATTTTGTATTATTTTTTCTAGTCGTGTTTAGTACGTTGTAGAAATATCTCTTTCAAAAGCTTAATTAAATATGATTTTTTTAAAAGTTTTTAACACTTAAAAATTCATATTTAAATCATACCCTGTTAAAAAATATAAATTAATCAATTTTTTTGTTGAAGAGGTTGTTATAATATTATAAACATTTCAAAAAAAATTCATTAAAAAATGTGAAGTATACACATGATTTAATTTTAAACAGGGACCATAAGTGACGGTAGAAAATTTTGTAGAGACAAATAATTGATAAAAAAAATTATAGTGACTAAAACTCAAAATTTAAAAATATTATAGGGACTAAAATCATATTTAACCATATTTCATAATACCAAGGCATGTTTCCAATAATACCAAGGCTCTTTTATAACTTATATAATATATTTTCAAAAAAATGTCAAACAATCAAACCTTTCTGCAAAACATATTAGGAGAGTATTCTTTATTCTCGTAAGTCTCTGAGATCGATTTTTTATTATGCCTTGTGCATTTGTTGGCTTGCGGCATATCACAAAACAGTTGGGTTGTTGCATAATAGTATCATTTAAATATACATGGAGAAAAGTTCTATACATTGATCTGTTCAAATTCCATCCCTGTTGGTAGGGATATTGCATATTATATGCAGGAGTCGAGTTTCGAACCCCGGACACCCACTTTTCCATATTTTAAATATGTGAGCTCTAACTAGCAGACTACTTGACCGAAAATTTGTTCGAATTCCATCTAATAGGGAGCTACAATGGATCGGATGATTCAACTTATTGTTCTTTTCTAACGAGCTCAGTTCTTCTTTCATAAATAGAATACAATTTTGATTGTCTTTGCACTTGATTGCCTAAACAACTGATCTTGGTTTATCACCATTAATCTCTAACCATATGTGCATGAGAATATCTACATGGCATAGTTATCTCCCTTCTTTATATGTCTATTTCTAAATAGTATATTCATGAAGATCATTGTTGTCCCCATCGTCGAGCTCTTATTCTACTACATCAGCTTCTTGTGTTTGTTCTAGTGTAAAAGTTATAATATCTAGGTTGAGGAGTTGATTTCTTAAATTGCTCCACCACAAGTTTAAATTTCTTCAAGTCCTTTTGATCATTGGCTTGATTAGTTGAAATTCCAGTTGACATGTACAACTCAGTTTCTAGGAATCCCATATCTGTTCAAATTGTGACTCAAAATTAATGATTTTATGAATTATAGAAAACTACTTCAGGACAAATTGTGAGGCAATTTGCAGTGCTGTTCTCGTGTCTCAGTTCTGTCCATATCGCGAGCAGATCGTGGCATGACCGGAGAAATCATGAGGCGATTTCACCTGACTCTGCACATTATTTAATCACTATTTTATCATTTTGTTTAGCACTCTCTTGAGACCAAAGGAGGAAACATTTAGGAAACATAAAGGTTAAAGGTTAAGGGTATTTTGGTGAGATTCTTGGGTTGGGAAACAATTGTAAACATCTTGGTGAATGAAAATCATTGAGTTTTTTGTTCATGGGAAGAGATTGAGTAATTGGTAGAAATTAGGTTTGTTCTTGGAGAGCATGTTGAAGCTAATTTCTTGTAACCCTTTTGCATCTCTTTCTAAGAATATCATTGATAATGAAGTGGAGAGATATCTTTCCTCCGGATGCAAGTCATTGTTAGGCCGAACTTGGTGAACAAATCTTGGTGTGTTTGTTTCTCTTATCTCTTTATATTTTGTTCTTGCTTTTCTTGTGGTTTGCGATTTACACTTGGTTTTATTGATTTCTACTTTTTTTTACTATACACATCTAAGTTTATTGGTGTGAGATTTGAGTCGAATTCACAATAACATCCATCCTAATTATATATTTGTCATTCCTACAGTATATTCTAAAACCTTTTACACCATCCGGACATCCTACAAAATATTCCTTTCCTAACTCTTAGTACTAACTCACCTTCATTTAGGTGGAAGTATGTTGGACATTTTTTTTTTGCGGCCGGAGTTTGAACTTTAGACTTTACATATATTATGTTTTGTCCCTACCAAATGAATTAAACTCACAGGAATACTTTAGGATGAATGTAGTTAGGAGTTCTCCCTTTCCAAGATTCCCACGTAGATTTAAACTTTATAAATGTTGATGGGAAAAAATTTACCACGTAGCAGGCTGTGTGAACGTCCGCATCCCATAGTTTGATAAGCATGTCAAAGGAAAATTATTTTTGTACACCCATATATCCAATATATCCCATGAGAGAGATAGATAGAAAAAAAATAGTGATGTCATAAATGTGATAAATACTTGATGTGATAGGATGAGAGAGATAGAAAAAAATAAGGAATATGGATGTGCAAATATAAGGGTTGCATGCCAAAATAGGAGAATAGACATCTCATCCTTTCCAAGAGTGTCCTATTCTTTATATATACAAAACAATTTTGTTAAGGTGTGTGCCTTGCTTTTTTATACTTTGTAATTCCATGCTTCTTACAATAATTTGTAAAATTCTCCACATAACTCTAAACCATTATCATTCCTTAGGTTTTTAATTCTCCTATTTGTTTTATACTTTGAGTCCCGACTTTCAATTCCTTGAGTTCTTCGAATGGGTTATCATTACTCCTTAACAAATAGATCCATACTTTTTTACCGTAATCATCAAGAAAAGTAATGAAAAATTTGTTACCTTCATACGAAGGAACCTTAGACGTCGGACCCTAAAGATCATTGTGGATCTAGTCTAAAACTCCCTTAGTACAACGAATGGATATGTTGAATCTGACCTAGTGCATTTTGCCAAAATGTAGTGTATTCACAAAACTTAATCCCTTCAATCATGTCTTTTCCAAACACACCCAATTTGTTTAGGGTTTGTATATGAATTATACAATAGTGTAAATAGTAATATGTTTAGTTACTTTTATTTTTTCATATTAAGTAAATCTGCTAGGTTTAAATTATTATCTATTTAAACTCAGTTCTTGTATCATTTTGATTATTATTGAAATATATCGTTTTAGTTTTTACATGGTATCACGAGCTCTCGACTTTAGAGATTTAAATCTGCGGTTCTCCCCCAATTGGTTCACTTGTCAGGTCGAAATCTCGATCCAAGATACTTTTCTACGTGTGCATTCTTGACACTCACGGTTTGTTTTGTAACGATAGTTTTGTTCTTGTTTGTTGTGTATGCCACTGCATTTTGAAGGGCCATTTGGTGCTTTTCTTTGGTATTTTTTTTATGATGACAAAAGTTGGTGACATTTATTCTGACATCACTCATATGGGAATGGGTGATAACAATTTTTCTAAGAATACCTGGATTAATGATTCTGGTGTCACTCATCACATAACATTTGATTCTAAACATTTGTTGAAGTATATGTTTTTTTCATGTATTTCTTACATTATTATTGTAGATGGTTCTCATACTCATGTTGTTGGTTGTGGAGATATTGAATTTCAATCCTTTAAATTGAAAGATATGCTTCATGTTCTCGGTTTATTGAACAACCGTCTCTCTGTTCATAAAATTACAAAGGATAATAATTGTGCAATAATATATATTATGCATGAATTAGGTTCCTGTCTTCTGCACTTTAGTGTCGGTCGAAATCTTTTTCTGTAGAGTCCTACTAAAAGTGTTGAACCATTTGATCTTATTCATTTTGATGTTTAATTAGGGACCAGTCCCTATTTCTAATATTGCTGGTGTGAGATGATTTAATTTGTTTCTTTTATTGATGATTGTTTTCGAATAGCTTGAATTTTCTTGATGAATAATAAGTCAGAAGTACCACAATTATTTATTCAATTTTATAATATGGTACAAACACAATTTGAAAAAGGTATTAAAAGAATACATTCAGACAATGGTAAAGAATATGTCTATCACAATTTCTCCATCTTTACAAGTAAACCATCTTTACAAGTAAATAAGGCATCATCCATGAATTCACATGCGTCAACACCCAAAACAAAATGGCGTGGTAGAAATAAATTGTCATTTACTTGAAGTTCCTCGAGCTATTTTCTTTCAAATGTTTCTTCCAAAATCATATTGGAGTGAAGTAGTTTTGAACGAGGCTTAACTAATTAATGATTTTTAAAAAATTTATCATATCGACTTTCTTACATCTCTAGATATATAAAAAAAAAAAATCTTCCACAAATATAAGCACGTAAAATCTGTAACAAGTGGGACACAAATATTTATTGTGAATTGTATTTAAGCTTTAGCATGATGCCAAATGTCGAAGAAGGTACCTCAAGGTTCAAAAGATATCTTCCAACCAAGTGACCTCTCGTGGAAAGTGGCACAAATTTTTATTGGTTATATACATATAAAACAAATCAAATCATTTAATATCTTAATGTTGATATTATGAAAAGTAACTCTGAGTTTTTAAAATTGTATCATATCGACTTCCTAATATTGGTATGTAAATATTTTCTTCTGCAGATTTAAGCACATAAAATCTACAAAGAATATGGCACAAATATTTATCAGTGTTTTACATATAAATTAAATAAAATTATTTAATATAAACACTATATTAATGTTGATATTTTGAAAATATTCATTTCAAAATTTTACCATATCAATTTTCTCATACCAATACATAAAAATTTGCTTCTATAGATATAAGCACATAAAATATGCAACGAGTACCGTACAAATATTTATCGGTGGTTTGTATATAAAATAAAAAATATTTAATAAAAACACTACATTAATGTTAGTATGTTGAAAATAGTCATGAATTTTCAAAAATTTCACATATCGATGGATAAAAAACTGTTTCTGCATGTATAAGCACAAAAAATCTGCAACGAGCATGATGCAGATATTTAACAGTATTTTGCATATAAAATGAAAAAATATTTAATAGAAAAACTACATTGATATTGATATTTTCAAAATAGTCACGAGTTTTCAAAATTTTAACATATGGACTTTCTCATAGCGGTACTTAAAAATTTCTCTCCGTAAATATAAACACATAAAATCTACAATGGGCGCGGTGGAAATGTTTAATGGTATTTTGCTTATAAAATAACAAAATATTCAATATAAACACTACATTAACGAAATCATGGAGTTCAATCACATCATCACAGCATGTCGGCATCTGTTTCTCTCCAATTTTGCAAACTCAAGGGTAGAGTTTAGTCGTCGACAAGCAAATATGGTAGCTCATATTCTTGCAGGCGAGGTCATATTCTCAACTAATCCTATTATAAGATGTACCCAATTGTTTGAATCTGTTATTACTAATGAGATGCTATAAGCATATTTTCTTAAAAAAAACAATACACTAACGTTGATATTTTGAAAATAGTCATGAGTTTTCAAAAAAATTATCATATTAACTTTCTCATATCATAATTTTTTCACTCATCTCATATCATTACATAAAAATTTTCTTTCATAGATATTGCCAAATAAACTATGCAACGGACGCGGTGCAATATAACTTATTTTTGAAATAATTACCGTAATATTTCGTGACACGTGTGAATGCGCATGTCTTTTACTAGTATACTTAAAAATCGAACGAAGGGTAATTGCTTACGATACACATTCAATTTGTTTCTCACAAAGAAACTACAAAGTGATCAATATTTTTTTTAAAGATCAATATTTTTTTTGGTAATTGAATTCCATCGACCATGTATAATACAGAAAATTACACAAGAGTGAAATTTTTTGGATAATTAGCTGTGCTGCTAAGTCTTTTTGCATGACCATTTGAACTCTTGTACTGTCTCTAGTGACTAAAAGTGTTAAAAACAAATGATATAAAAACATATTGATTATCAGAACACACTATCTCTTGCGTGGTTACTTTTCTCTTCTGTGGCCAAACATTGAATTTTGTCAAAAAGAAAAAAAATCAATAATAATTTTTTTTAAGAAAAAAAATCAATAATACTTTTTTTTTTTGAAGGAAAAAATCAATAATGCTTGAATATGTGCAATTTATAAAGTCCTAATTAAATGAAACGTTTGAACGCATTAAGCCAACCGTGTTGAAGAAAATATAGATGTATCATTCATTGATGAATCCAAAATTACATGCGTAATTATTTCTAATTTTCCAATTTTGCTTCTCGGTTTGTAATCAAGTTTGAAGTACATCAAAACTGTGATGTACTCATACCACTCATCCAATATGGAAGATTTGAGTAATTAGCCACACGCATTATAGTATGATTATAGTTTAAATCAGTTTAGGAAGGTAATGATATTCAGGCACAAATCAAGCAGTGTATACCTTCCATACATCGTTTCATATTTCAATCATTATTGCTATTGTAATTATAATTCAAATAATAACAGCAAAATATGCATCATATATCTTTTTTCCTTATTCATAAAGATATTTGCATTAACTCTAAATATTTTTTAAATAAATAACTCTTTTTCTTGGCGAGAACTCTATAATCCTTAAAAAAAAAAAACTCTTTATATATAAATATAAGCTTTTCTTTTCACGAAATAAAAAATCCACAATCTCTCGAGCACAAGGTATAGTTTGCTATCCCTAGTTTGTACCATGGCCTCTGAATCCTCTAGCATCTCTGTCACTTCACAAGATCAAGGTGATTCTTCCGACTCAAAAAAAGTTATGAACATGAAGGAGAAGGAGATTGAACAAGTTCAAACCTCAAACTCAAAATCTGACAAGCCTATTGATTTCTTGAAGCTATTGAAGGACAGCTCAGTTCCCGTGTCGAAGGTGCAAGAGCACAATTTTTTTGGCCCTATTCGAACCGGTTCATCTTCTTGTTTACCTAATAACAACAATCAAGGGAAAGATGAGAACAACGGTGAAAAGAAGAATTCAGATCCAGTGTCTTTCTTGTGCTCTTTTTGCAAGAGACAATTTTCTACTTCACAAGCGTTGGGAGGACACCAGAACGCGCATAAGGCGGAACGCGCGTTAGAAAAGCAACGTCAACAAAGGTATGATGGTGGTGCTTTAAGTTTTGGGCAACCTTATTTTAATCCTTATCTTAGTTATCCAAGTACTCTTTTTACACCTTATAGTTATAGGTCACTTGGGGTTAGATCCGAGTCAATGATTCAAAAACCACCTTATTTTAACCCTAGAATTACTCCACATAGTTTCGGGTATAGTCATAGTGCTTTGTTGCAAGAGATGTTAAACCCTTCCCTTGTGTCATTGAGAAATATCGGGGGTGGTAATAGCGGGATTGGAAATCTAGGTATTGGTGGTGCAACTACTTTAAGGATCGAAGATGGTACAAATAATAAAATTGGTGCTATTTTAGAATTGGGAGATTCTTCTACAAAAGTTGCTACAATTTCAAACTCAGACATGGAAAAGCAAATTAGTGTGGCTCCTATTTCTACCAATGATGATGATATTCATGATCAATCAAAGTCCAACATTGAAGAAGAACCTTCCGATTCTGAATCTTCTGAGCTTGATTTATCACTTAAGCTTTAAATAAGTTTTTATGTTTAATTTGTTGCCATAAGTCAATGTTTTTGTTCATTTGATTGCTACTCTCTAGTTGAAGTTATTTCTTGGTATTTACTTTTTTTGTTTCTGTCAGATTATTATACATTTTAAATAAAGCAATTATTAGTATTAATCAGGTTTTGATTGCTAATTTTTTGACATTAATGTTTCTTTTTAAGGCTTTACATTATTGTTTTGATTCCTACATTGATTAGCATTATTTTTCTTATTTGTATTAATGGTTTAATTTGTTAGCAAGATGTATTTTGGTGAGATTTAAGAAAAATATGTAACAAATTTGTAATTAGCGTGAATTATTAGTTAATTATTGTTGTATTCCGTTTATTAAAAAAATATATATATTGTTGTATTCCATATCGAAGTGAACATGGGGAATGAAATAAAATAAGACCAACATCAGTTGATTTTATTTGATGGTAACAAATTTAACTTATTTCATTCACCAAAATAGTCGTATTATATGGTTGAATATAGTCATACGTGTGGTGACTATCATAAGACAAATAGTCGTATTATATGGTTGAATATAGTCATATGTGTGGTGACTATCATAAGACAATGCCGCTCTAGCCGACAAGTGGGTGACATTGTTGGCTTGCCTTCGGATAAAACTTAATCTAAAGTTTGGTAAAGAAAAAAGTCATTTCTTACAAACATTTAGAGTAAAACCAAATTCTGACTTGCGATCAAGTTTGCTCGAAATGCCATCAACCGCTAACTTGCTATCTAGTTCTATCGTCACTCGAGTAAAATATAGAAAGAAGAGCAGATTAAACACACTTCTCCTAGTTTACTTGAGTTACAAGCTAGCTAGTCTTACTTAGCTTAATCTAGTTGATTAGAATGTCATTAGGCTTAATGTGCTTTACATATTGTCTATAAATACTCAATGTACTACACACTTTCACATCTATGAGAAATGAGACTATTTTCTATTTCTTGTTTTCCATAACATGGTATCTAGAGCTTTTTTTCTCATTTCCATGGCGAAAGTTAGTTACAGTTTCATTCTTCATCAATTTTCTTGGATCTTAATCCATTTTTGCAGAAAATCTTGCGATCTTCCATTGATTCTTCACAGTTTTTCTTGCTTGTTCTTGATTCTACCTTGATTTTCTTGCACATTGTTGCAACTTCTCTCATTTTTCTTGCTTTTACTATTTGGACAAATGAAAACACCTTTTTCATCCCTAACACACATATCAACACAAACAAATTTTATCTTCGAATATCTCTGCATCCACCTTGTACTTTACTACACCTATCGCCAGAGGCGTCCACCTTTGTAGTGTCACACTACCCACTATTATAATCAGTTATCTCCCCAAAACTTTTGTGCTTTCTTGCATCCAAAAAAACACATGCCAATTGTTCTCATAAGTATGCTAACAAAACATAATTTGTCCATTCAATGTACCCCTCTATGCTCAAGTCATTATCGATAGGTAACACTCATCTTGCTTCCCCTCCATAGGAATTCTTTGAGGTATTTTCAAACCCCATAAATTTTTGTCAATTGCCTCTCTTCTGGTATTTGTTGTTGTTCACCAAGTGTTTCATAATGTAGTAGACCACATAATAAAATTATAGCCCTTGGATCAAAGTAAAACAGGAATTAATGTAGGCCATTAGATGAAATACTAAATACATTTGCTCTAAATCTTAGTCACTCATTTTTACTTGGTCATCAAGTTAATTTTCGCTGTGAATGGACGTAGTTGACAGTTGATACATGATAATGGTAAAAAAGCCTGATTCATTTTTCCCGATAATAAAACTTTTTATCCAGGTATTTTATACGACGAGTTCTGATGAAAAAATTTCTGACGAGGAAATTATTTTTATTGAATAAATAAATCATAAATAGTTGTGTGAGTTCATACAAAAAATTTCCTAGTAAACGGAGTTTGTTTCAAAAATCTAACGCAATAAAAGTTTCGTTTGTTGAAGAGATTGAAAATTAAGTTTGACAAAAAATTTCCAATTTTTTTTACTATGAGTCAATTATCGCGGCAAAACACATAAATATTCGAGTAGCAGTTAAAATTCATCGTCAAAGCTATTATTTATTTTTAATTGAACAAAAATAATGTATACATGAAAACATAATACTATGTTTTTTTTTTGTCTAGTAGCCTAGTGGCTGGAGCTCACACAATTAAATGTGGAGAAGTGGGGTGTCCGGGGTTCGAACCTCAGCCCCTGCATAAATTATGCAATGTCCCTACCATACTATATTATTATTATTTATTTCTTTTTGAAATTATGGGTCTTACAGTATCACTCTTGCTATAAATAGGATTTTTTAAGTGAGTTTGAAAAAAAATAAAGTGAGTTTGATGACACTTCACATGTGCAATTATGGGTCTAAAACTAAAGTGTTTTAAATTTATATGTAAATATTGTACTTTTCTAGTTTTTTATCTACTAAAACTCATACAAAAAAAACACCAATGTATATTTTTCGCAGTTCAAAAAAAGTTTTAAATTTAGAAGCGTGTTGATGACAAGTTATAAACGCTAATTAACAACGAAAAATCAAGTTAGAAGCAAAAAAGTCATGATAAAGAAAATAAGTTGCAACTTACATCAAGATAAAAAGAGAAAAATAGACTTGACCAACAAAAAAAAAAATTAGAGAAGTCTTAAAACTAACCAAGCAATACTTGTGAAAATCTTCCTGCATCTCCATCGATAATTTCTTGATTAAAGAACATAAATAAAAATTGAAAACTGTGGCTGGAGTGATTCATAAATTTTCCACACTGACAGTTTAAGTTTGTTGTCTTCTAACACAAAGAGCAAAACATAACTTATCATTTCTTGAACGAAACATCCACACCGTAACATGATCTTGATTTGCTAGCAAAGTATGTAATTTGAAGAAAGTCTTCCTCCCTTCATTGAGGACATAGTATTTTTGACTCCAGACTTCGAACTTCATGTTGAACATTTTGCCCTACATGTCATATACAATGCCAGGAATCGTTGGTATACTGGGAGGGTTGTATCCATTTTCCCTAACAACATTAGGATTGATTTGTAGTGTTGAATGAACATTGTTGTTAGAGGTTCTTTCATCATAGATCGTTTTACTGCCAAAAGTTATTTTCAGTTTTCCACTCTTCTCCATTTTTTGGAATAGTGTTAGCAACAATATAATCAATATGAATAGAGTCGGTTAGGGTTTGAATTATCTTGAGCTGCAAGGATTCAGTTAGGGTTGTACAAACCACTTCCCAGTAATTTTTTACTTCCTGACATAATATCAGGTATGTTTCTAACTTTAAGTTTTTGAAAATATGGTCTTACCACAATGACTGCTCCAATTTTATAAATTAAGTTTGGAGCTCCCAAATTTTTTGTTCACCAATGTTTGTAGTAAGTCAGAAACTTAAATTACTCAAATGTGAACTAAAAATTTGCAATAACAATGTTTTTGGAAATATACACAATGAAGTTGCTTTTTTTGCTGCAAAGCTTGATACCATACAACAAGAAATAAATGCAAATGGCTCCAATGAAACTCTGATGCACAAGAGAAACATTTATTTTAGGAACCTCATTACTAACTACTTCTACAACCAAGTCATCTTACGTTATTTTTAGTATATTTTTCAGCCATTTTTATTTTGTTTTGATCCAAATTAGATGAGTTTTAGAACAATTGCTTATGGTTTTCGGGACATTTTATAATGTTTTCAATTCGAGTCATGTAATTCTATTTTTCCCTAAACCAAGCAATTCTAGGGTATTTTTGCTATAATTCAAGGCAAAATCATGCAAATAGGCAAAGCAAAGCCTCTTACGATGATTTGGGAAGATAATGAATGAAGATTCAGAGGTATCTGAAGACATTACAAGAAGGAGAAATTTTGTTCCAAGTCCCAAGACAAGTTATATGGAAGAAAACACCCAAACAATACGAAGAAAACACCCAAACAATACGAAGAAAACGGACGATTACACGCGAAAAATAGCACTTGTGCGCTCCAGGGTGCGCAAAAATACACCCATGCACCCACGGGTGCGCAAATGGTAAATGAAGATGGGGAGAACTTCAACTTCACACTGATTTGTATGTTAAGAGAAAGATAACAACAGTTAAGAGAGAAGGGAGATATTTCACTACTAAAAAAACAAAAATTAGTGAGAGATATTTAGTGAGGGAAAACGTGAAATTCCTCTCTAATTCCGTCACTAAATTTTGCGACCAAAGAATTTGTGAGGAATTTTATTTTTTCCGTCACTAATTTCCCTCGCTAATTTTGCTTTTTCTAGTAGTGTTTATCTATTTAATGATAACTTAAAGAAGGTTGGTGTCTATTTTTTTTTTTGAAGAGGCAAAAATGAAATTATATATACCAACAACGGGATCGCATCCTCAGCACAAGGTGTGCCTACATAAGCAATCAAAGTTTACAAACTGTCAACAGTAAACAAAAACAACAGTACATGCCCAGACAATCAAGAGGGCAAGCAAGCCAACCATGAACACCTAACACATAAACCGCGTTAGCTGCCTTCATCCACCAGTACGAGTGCATTTTTACTTTTTCTACCAACTGGTGGATGCTATTAACCTTGTTTTTAAACAATCTATTATTTCATTCGGATCACACAACCCAAACGCATAATAGCCACAATAGGTGCATAAAGGAGCGCCTTTTCGGCGACCCGCTTGACAGATAAATAAACTGCTGAAAATGGTCAGATAAAGCAATAGGATCAGCCTTGGATACTCCAAGCCAATCATGAACATGAAACCACAAATCACTAAAAATGGTGCAAGAAACAAACAGATGATATTTTTTAAAACTAGAGGAGATGTTTGTGTCATTTAGAAAAAACTTAGGGAGGTAAGTGCACTTTTCTCTTTATTTTATTCTAACTAGTTAAATTCTTTTTTTTATAGATGAAACGGTGCGTTTCAATAGTGTTTCTAGATTTCTCTATAAAAGAAATATATACCCTTTGACTAAAAAATATATATAATGAAACTTTTCAAATATCGAGATTGATTTATATAATACAAAAATTGAGTTATGTCAATAACCAATTTTACAACTCCATTAACTACAAAAACAAATGTCGTTAACCATTTTTTTAACATGAATTTCAGTACATATACTTATGTATATATAAAATAAGTGGTTAATATTTTGCATTTTGGTGCATTTGTCACATACTGTATTCAAAAAGAATATATTCAAATATATTCAAATAGCATTTTTCCAATTGACTCCCTCAAAAAATTAAAAAAAAAATAGCATTATTCGTTTTAGACAAGCACAGAGTGTGTTTCGCACGAAACGTTTTGGTGCGACTCTATATATTGCATTTTTTAAGTTTAAGGTTTTAGGGTTAGAGCCACAACTGAATATGGCTTCTTCTGGTGGCGATAGACATGATAAAAATTGGCGCCTTTTTTGCGATTCACTTCACCAGCCGCCGCTGCTCCCAACTCTTCCTTACGATGTCATTCTAGAAATCCTATGTAGGCTACCGGTCAAGTTTATCCTTCGATTCCGATGCGTTTGCAAGTCATGAAATTCTCTAATATCTGATCCCATATTCGTCAAGAAACAACTCTCTGTGTCCACCACTCGGAACCTCCACTTCCTAAACTATGCCAATGACTCAGGCAAGTCCAGTAAATTTGTTAAAGACAAAATACTAAAAATCTCTGAGGGTATGATTCCTCTAAGGTTGTTATCTGAAAAACTTAAGAATTGTAACTTTTGACAATTACTAATATTTGGAGGAATATTCCCTTCTAACTTATTTTCCGATAATCCCAAAAAATACAATTGACTAAGGTTGCCTATGAAGGCTGGTATATTCCCTGATAACCTGTTTAAACCCAATACTAACTTTTGTATCTTTTGAAACTTCCCAAAAGTAGTTGGAATTGTTCCTTCGAAATGGTTATATGCCATGTTCAAGAGCCTCAAGCCAATTAGGAATTTTAACCCGTAAAGTTAGTTGAGTAAGTGTGGTGGATAAATTTCCTATAGAATTTGGCAAACTACCTTAGAAATTGTTATTGGAGTATGTCATTTCCAGTTTACCCCCTTGTAAATTATTATTTTTAGATTCCATCTTTGTAATTTGAAGATTTTTGGTTTTGGACCGTCATAAATGACCTATATTACACAGGGTAAAACACTGTTAACCTTGTAATCAAAACACAACCTATCAATAAAGAAAATTGAGTTAAATTTCATCATTTTCAATACCAAAGAGAACTGCAACATTGCCTTTTAGTAATGTTAACCAAAGACTTGAAACAATCTATAGAAATAACATTAATTAAAACGCATTAGATGAAGGAAATTTTTGGTATCTTTCAACATATAAATATTCACATTTGAATCTGTGATTGTAGTTTATGTCCAATTGCAATTATAGTCTTGTATAACAGGATAAACAGATGATGCTGCAATAATAAATGGTTTGTAATATAAAATCCTTCTGTATCAGTCTATCTACACTTGATATGTTGACGAAATTATGATTTGATTTGATCTCAAGAAACAATTTTCCAGTAACCATAGTTTTTGTAACTCGATCTAGGATAAATGTTCATTAGATGATGGCTTTAGACATATTGAATCATCTTAATGTGATGCACAAAAAGTTAGCGTTCAATCAAACTTCCGAAAACATTTATCAACCTAATACATTAGGGTTTTGTGCTAGATAAAGGGGTTTCGAGTTAAGATATTGATTTTAACCTATTTTGATAATTTTTCGCGATGTTAGAAAATTAATTAAATAGTTAGACCTTGATAAAAACAATAACAAAGAGGAGATTCCTTATTCAGAACTCCTTGTGGATTCCTTCCCTCCATCATATCTTTTTCTTGAATGGCCATATCCTTTTTCTGTACACAATACTACGCGCAACTGGCCTCTGATCATAGGGTTAAATTCGTCTTTTTTGAAACCACTCATAGTCGAATTAAGACTGTTGAATCTCTTTTTCTTTTTTTTTTGTGTCTTTGACCAATGGGAAGACAAAAATTCGCTGGTTGCCTCTAACTTTTACCCATTACATGGTCTCTAATGTAGTTGATTTGGTTTGTTTACGTTTTAACGTAAAACCGGTCTAAGGAATGCCAATGCCCTGCTCAATAGAGTTGCTTGTAGTATTTTAATGACATTTTCTTATTGTAAAAAAAAAATGTGTATATATTCTTATTAGATTTTATTTATATACACTAATAGTATACTTTCTTTATTAGATATTTTTGGATATGTCTAAGGAACTAATCCCATAAGTTGACATTATAGACTCGTTCGATGCATGTGTAAAAATGAATGGACAACACATAGAAATTAACTTTCTCATATATGAATTGAGACAATATTTTTCATGTTTTGGCTAGAGGGGCCGGTACAGGGAGGCATAATTCTTTTGGAGAGGGTGAGAAGAATGGGGTGAAGGCAGTTAGGGAGGCGAGTGGGGTGGGGGAAGGTGTTTAGTTTGTAATGGAGGAGTTTTCGGGGGTAGGAGGCTGCAATGAAGTTACTTTCTTTTAATGTGCGTGGTTTAGGTGGTTGGGAGAAAAGAAGAAAGGTTCAGAAATTGGTGAAGGAGAACAGGCCGGTGGTGCTTTGTTTATAGGAGATGAAATTAAAGGTTGTAATTGAGTTGGTGATTGGATCTTTAAAGGTTGGAGCCTCGGGAGGCATTTTGCAAATGTGGGATGTGTCAAAAGTAGAGGTTTGGTCTACTACCAGTATGGATCATGTTCTTATCATTCAGGGTCCTTTTGTTAAAAGTAATAGGGTGTTTTCCATTGCTAATGTTTATGCACTGTGTGATAGAGGGGGTAGACAACAAGTTTGGGTGTCGCTAAGTGGTTTGTTGGCGAACAATATTAATAGTGATTATGCATGGTGTATTACAGGTGATTTCAATGCCATTGGGTATGCAAATGAGTGAAGAGGCAGGGGAACGGGTGACAGAAGTGACGTTTGTTTTCCCTTCCAAATTATCAAATGTCGATGCTGCAATGTCAACTCTCTTACACTTCGAAGACATAAGAATTAACTGAAACGTTGGAATCAAGTTTCATTTGATCCAATAATCCATGAAAAATTGCCCTCGTTCAAGATCAGGCGGAGGCCCTTTAGGGCATGGGTGGGCCGTGAAAATTAATTTTTTATAGGGAAAATTACTAAAATGTTTTTGACTTTTGAAGAAAAGTACCTTGCGGCCCACATTTTTCTCCAATTCGATACCTTTTACTATCACATTGTAAAGTCATTCGAAATGCGCAAATAATTTGAATTTCTAAAGTATGAAATTTAATTTTTTGATGCTCAACTTTATGCTTGATGTTTACTAAAACATAAATTTTGTGTATATAAGTTATTGTTTATCTTGTGGCTGAATATTTTTTTCTGGCTCCGTCACTATTCAAGATCACCTAAATTAGAGCAAGCATGTAATGCGCCCATCATACTAACATTCCTGGGCTCCATCTTTTCATCCAACATCTTCAAACAAGCAGCAAACGCTTCTACAGAATCACACAAATTCCCCTATTATTTGAGCTACCACAAATTCCCCTTTTATCAAGAAACATTGCATCTAAGAAAATTGAAAGAAAAAAAAAAACTTCATACCGCATATATGCGAGATTAGTCAAAGCAAGTCAAGGTACCTGCATTCCATTAATTGCTGACGTGGAATTCACATTCTGAAATAAAATTCTATATGACCTCCGAATAACTGGAAAAAATAAAATTGTTGTGTATGAAAAAAATCGTTCTAAAGTACTAACTCAATCCCAATCCCACTTTTTTCCTATGACTCCCCAAGATAACGCAATTTCTGTCACTCCCAAAAATCACTGAGGTCACTTTTTTTAGTTAACTCCCGTAATTCATGAGTTTTATTATGTCATTTCTCATGTTGACGATAAATCTAAGCCATAAGTATACAACCTTCTCCTCTTTTCTACTTATCAAATGTCACTTGTAATCTTTCAATTTCCATGTTGAAACACTAGTCAAAATATAGTGAAAGTTGGAAGAGTAAACACAAAGTATCATTAGATATAACTAGTGTTGTGTGAATTGATAAAAATGTTTCACATAAGATAAAACACATAAATTAGTAGTGTTTGTATAAGTAGTGTCTTTAAGGATACAACAAAACTATCATGATATTTAATGCTCTTATGTCGGCTGAGTTATAAGCAAACATAAAATCATAAATAAAAATTGATAATAGTTTTTAGCCCCGTCAATCTATCCTCTTTTTCCAAGATTTTGAATCACCATATCATCATCATTTATGAGATTAGAGTTAGGTACTAATTTAAAAGAGTTGGGTACTAATTTAAAAGTGACCTACAAAAACAGGGACCATAGTGATGCTTTACACAATTGCAAACATATTTTCAAATGTGTTTTTGTTTGTAAATTTATGAACAATATTGATTAACGTAAAAAACGTTTGAGGATAAATTAAGTAATAAAGAGACATTTAACTTAACTAAAAAAATTTCTTCAGAAAAAAAAAAAACTTAACTAAAAAAATAAAATAAAGACATGTTCGTTAATCTAAATAACCAACAAAAAGCGCATTTAAATATGTTTATTTTTGTAATTTTGATACATTCAACAACTATTTTCATAGTGTCTTACAAAATTAACAACCAAAATGTAAGTTTACTATTAAATTAGATACAGGTTGAAGTTTTTGTTGACCAAAATAACGGTTATTGTTTTATTATTTGATAAGGGGATTTAGATTCCATAAAGTAAAAAAATCTTTGCATTTTTTACGTTTAGGAAAAATTCTAAGATATATATTTGTCTTTACCACATACTATAAACCCAAGACTTTGTATCTCTTGGCAAACTTTTATCTAAATGCATAAAAATGTAGGAAACTCAAGAGGAAAATTCAAGTTTGGTGGAAAGAAAACTGTGCTTAACTGAATGAATGGATCTGAAAATTTTGATTTATTGACAATATATATGATTTGTCACTTATCTAGTGGTGGAAGACTAGAAGATAATGTCTTAATTTTTCCTCCTAATGTCAAACTATGCTACCAACTTGACATTTTTCCTTATGATAACACTTTATATTTACCAATACATATTAATTGTGCACCTTATCACCATTTTGATGGAAAATTGACGGAAGAATCCATTTTGCATTATGAAATTTTCAAGTCAAAGATGAACTGCTACAATCAAGTTTATAGAAGGTGTTGTCGATTAGTACACGGGAATTGATTGACATTGATGTGCTATGAGATTATTTCGGTGGTTGAAGAACTTCTTGCCAATATAATATAGAAATTGCATCATAAGTTTTTAACCTGATTTTTGACATGTGAAAATTCTTGGAGTGGTTTCACTTCAAGTGAAGTATACTCTTACGGTAGAGTATAATAGTTCTTTTTGAACTATGATTGTCGATAAATACAATGTAAATTTTTTTTTGGAGTGGTGTAGCTTCACGTGATTATACTCTTTATGATGAAGTATGATAGCTCTTTTGAACTATGATTGTCGCGGATGACAATGGAAGCAAATGTATCATTCTCAAATCTCTATCAAGGTGAAGATTGTGCTGTGAGATAGTGTTGTGTGATAATTGTGTGGAAATTGTAAAGTGGAGTGATAGTGCTGTGTGATAATTGTGTGGAAATTGTCACACCAATTTTTCTCCACTGCACACTTAAAATTTAATCCACCAATATGGAATATAAACAAACCTTTGCAAAGCATCGGTATTACCTCTAGTATTTGTTAGGTTTCAAGTGTGAATGATTATATCCCACATCGACTAGGAATGGAAAAAAATCTTGGATATATAAGAAAGGAGACCCATATACCTGATGCCTTAAGGTTTTGGATGGAGATTTGATGTCTAAGTCTCTTATTGGTCCTAGACGTTTAGCCCATTGCCGCTCCCCGAACTCCCCAAAAACTAGTATCAGAGCCCTGGTTAGGCTCGGTGGGGAAGCTGAAGTGGGATCCTAGTGTGGATCATTGTTGGAAACTGGTATCAGAGCCCTGGTTAGGCTCGGTGGGGGAGCTGAAGTGGGATCCTAGTGTGGATCATTGTTGGGATATATAAGAAAGGGGACCCATATACCTGATGCCTTAAGGTTTTGGATGGAGATGTGGTGTCTAAATTTCTTGGTGGTCATGGACGTTTAACCCGTTGTTGTTCCCGACGCTCCACGGACTCCCCGACAGTATTAATACGAAAATCAAGCCCTTAATGTCAATAACTACATAAACTATTGAATAGACAAGGTGGTGGTAGCAGCTCAAAAATGCTCTATCCATGGTTACTTGCCCTCAAATTGATATGCATTTTTTCCTTAGCTTATACACAACCACTTGATTATAGATATGCCTGTTTAGACCAATCATATAATACTCCATCTAAAATATACCAAACCAACCTCAACAATTTGATCAAATCACTATCATCAGATTCTACTATCAGCAATGGTTTTGGACACACAACTTCAGGTAATGATAAAAACAATATGATTTATGGACTATACTTTTGTCGTGGCGATGCGAACGCCGCCCTTTGCAACTCATGTGTTCAATATTCTACCAAATTGATAAAGCAGATATGCCCTCATAATGCCTCAGCTATTTTTTGGTGTCCTTTTTGTCTTTTGAGATACTCAAACGAGAATTTCATCGGCAAATTAGCTATAAGACCAAGGATTCCTATGTTTGATGCAACACAAAATTTTACAAGTGCTGGTGAATTTGATAGTGATGCTAGGATTTTGATGAATGGTTTGATACAAATGGGATCACAAACACCGTTAATGTTTGGAACACATATGTTTAACATAAATGGTACTCAAAGAAGGTATGGTTGGGTGCAATGCAGCAGAGATATTACTAGTGAGGAATGCAGAACTTGTTTGAGCAATATGCTTGAGGATATTGAAAATTGTTGTGAGGAGAAGAAAGTGTGGCGTATATTTTCGCCAAGTTGTGTTGTCATGTATGAAACTCAACCATTCCTTTTGACGAGTATACAGACCAAAGCGCCAGCGCCTCAGATAGGTATCAGTTCATCTTTTTAAGTTTTACATACAAGTAAAAGTAGATGACTCTTGTACATAATAAAGCTAAGAGTATTATAAAGCTAAGAGTATTATAAATTTGTTTTGGTATGTTTGAATCTCCTTAAGTTAATCAGAAAACATAAGCAAACACAATAACAATTAGTTTTACAAATACACCACCAAGTGTTTTGATTTTACTCAGCATTTTTCATAAATACATCACCTTGTCATGTTTTGTTAATGCAGCCAAACAAAAGGAAGAAACAAGGTCCTTGATTCTAAAAATAATCATTGTTGTAACCGCAACAGTAGCAGTAGCGTTATTGGCTTTCAGCACATACTACTACAGGTGCTTGAAACGGAAAAAAAGTAAGCACTAACTCTCAAACAGTTCTTTAAATTGGGGATATCAATTGTTATCTGTATATGTTTGATAATTCAATATTTTCAGATGAAAAAGAG
>Ga0315914_1003872_pt1 | contig 22561 bp, 18 predicted proteins | sample MpolenodulesMG_FD_203920 | JGI IMG/M metagenome (GOLD analysis project Ga0315914, IMG submission 203920) | Medicago polymorpha root nodule microbial communities from Los Angeles, California, United States - elongated nodules | ecosystem: Host-associated > Plants > Roots > Nodule | place: USA...
TGCATTTTCTTGACAAAAGTATTTTGGCACCGAGACCATCAAAGTAAATTAATAATTATTCATGTTATTGTACTTGTGGGCTCTTCTTTTAACTTTCTGATGTGATTTTAGTTCTTTGTTTTCAAATTTATAGGAGGTGGAATTACAAGGGAAGTACAAAGAGATGGACGAGTTGAGGAAGCAGGAAGAAACTCGGCAACAGAAATTGAAAAAAGCCAGGGAGGATCTTGCAGCTGCCGAACTTGAACTTGAGAGTCTAAACCCTTATGAACCTCCCAGGGACGAGATTGTAAGTTTACTTTTAGTCATTGGTTATATTACACACACACACACACACACTTAAGGGCACGCTTTTTATGTAAGTGCAATTAAGGAAATGCTTGATTTGAGTTCTTTTTTTAAATAAAAACATTAACTTGATTGAGTACTTATTTTATGAATGTTCATTCTCCAAATTTGTTCGTATTTTCTATTTTTAGAACAAGAATAACTTACAATTTCCATTTCCATTTTCATTTTCATTTTTATTGTTACTTTTCATCATCATATTCTGTCTACCACCATTGTTGCCGTCTCTACTGCTCCCCGAAATGCCCTCACCGCCTTCCACCTCCACCATCACTAGAACCTGACAGCCTATATTGTCACCATCGCTGAATCATTATAGTGTTAGCGATGGTCTATGGACTGGGCCTTGAGCCCAGTCTCTGTTAGCTTAGCGGTTACTTCTGTCTTATGACAGATGGCTTCTGTTGTTAGTAGCTTCTGTTAGAAGCTTCTAGTTAGTTAAGAGTTATTAGCTTATGCACAAGCTTCTAGTAAGAATCTGTTACACTCTATCTTTTATAAATACAGCTGTAGTATCATTGTAATCATTCAACCAATTATAATGAATTCTGAATATTCAATTTTGTTTCAGTTTCGTTTACTTTCTTGCGCTCTGCAATTCTAACATGGTATCTAGAGCTTCTATTTCGATCCTGCGCCTGTTTCAATGGCTACTTTGAATCCATTTCTCAATTCTGAGGGCAATTTTCCCTCTTCGCATTGCATGTTAAGTTTGATGATAAGAACTTCAAGCAGTGGAAGCAGCAAATCTATGGCCCCATGAGCATAGCTCCTATGCCAACTGCAGATGTGTCAGTTCCATCACGACCCTTTCTAATTCTTGGAAAGCTCTCGTAGCTTCGTTTCCCTAATGAAAGCTATTTTTCTTAAATAACCGAGTGAGAGGCCTAGCAGTGATTTCGTAATCTTTGACAAACCTTCATTGATAACCCGTCAATCCCAAGAACCCTCTTAGCCCCTTGATGTCTTTTGGAATTGGCTACTCTTCCATTCTTTTGGCCTTCAGTGGATCTCTTGAAATGCCTTCTCCTAAACACTGTTCAGTAAGTTCCAGGTGCATTAACTGACCAGGAAAAATTGATCAGGTATAATAGAGACTAGATTCATATATTGTAAACCCAAGTGTGCTTGATTCCCATTATTCTCACTTCAAATATCTGTGATATGTTTGTTACTAACTTTAGACAATATTATACTCTGCAAAAATAGTTTATATGATTTTTTTCCCTTAACAGCATAGACTGAGAGAGGAAATTGTGGAGTTGGATTATTCTGCTAATCAAGCGAGACAGAATAAGTCACAAGCAGAAAGTGAAATAAAGCAAAAAAAGTTCTCCTTAACGAAGTGTAAAGAGAGGTAGAAGTTGTGCACAAGATGATGTTTTCTTCAGATTGGTTACTTGTGCGAATATATTGTTTAATTCTCTATTGTAAAATTTGCAGGTTGAAGGAAATGAATAATAAAAGTACCAAATGTTTGAATGCATTGCGAACATCTGGGGTTGAAAGAATTTTCGATGCTTATAAATGGGTCCAAGAGCATCGCAATGAATTCCACAAGGAGGTTTATGGCCCAGTTTTAGTTGAGGTATATATGTTAAAATCATGTTTTATAGCCATTTGGTCTTCTTACTTGGTCTGTTAAACTGCCGAGCGAATTTACAGGTGAATGTCTCGGATCAATCTCATGCTGGATATCTAGAGGGTCAAGTTGCTTGGTACACTTGGAAGGTAGTCCTAGATATTTTATTATGGTCTCTTTTGTTTTCGTAAACGCAATTTTTTCTGAAATTTTCTCCACCTTACCATGAAAATTCTGTCTACATTTTTGTAGATTTAGACATTTTGAGTTTTTTTTAGCCCATGCTTCATTCTTAAACTTGCTTTCTATTATTTTTTGTGGAGATCTTTGGTTCTGCTTGGCTCAAACAAGGGGAGAGAGGTTTTAATGGTGGGAAGGGGAGGGGGAAGGGAGGTGAGAGATTTAATCGGACTTTATTTTGCTTGGTTGAGAGTTGTGGAAGGGGAGAGATTTTATTTGAGGGGAAGGTCTAATTTACTGTTTATGCCTTTTTTTTTTAATTTAATTTTATGCAAGAATATTTTATTCAATGTGTTTAAACTTTATCAAACTCTCCTAATCCCCCCAGTTGAGGGGAGCCAAAATTTAGTCATGTCATGGGGGAACTCACTCCCATCCCCACCATAAAATTGAACAAAACAAGCAAAGTTTAAAAAATCCTTCAACTCCCTGTCTATTTCCCCCAACCCATCACTATTATATTGTTTTATTTTCTCTCTCTTCCTTTGACTGTATCCTTTTTCCTATGCAAAGACTCGGTATCTCCAGTCACACTGACAAAAATTGGTTGGTATAATGCTGTATTTTTATTTTGGTGTGAGGGTCGAACATAATAATTGTACAGATCTTATTGAAGAGGAGTCACTTCTTGCGCTTCACCATTTCCTGCATCGATATCAGTATCACCTTATCCATACTGACTTATTCATTTATTCAAATGCAGTCTTTCATAACACAGGATCCTCGCGATCGGGACTTCTTGGTGAACAACCTACGGAACTACGATGTACCAGTTTTAAATTATACCGGTCATGATAACCAAAGAGAGCCGCCTCCTGAAATATCTGCCAATGTAAGTTTGGGGAAACATTTTTAAATTTTGTTAATTTTTAATTTTTATTTTAAATCAATTTCAAACATTTCATCATTGTTGTATAATTCTTACCAGATGCGTGCTCTTGGTATCCACTCTCGTTTGGACCAAATTTTTGATGCTCCTGTTGCTGTCAAGGAGGTGTTGATTAGCCAATCTAATCTTGATCATTCAGTATGCCTCTCATGCTTTAGCCAATCTAATTGTGATGTTATTTAGTTATGCAATGTTATTCATTTCTTTTCTACTTGTTTGCAATTCAGTTTATTGGATCGAAAGAAACTGATCAGAAAGCTGATGGGGTCCCAAAATTGGGAATTACTAGTTTATGGACACCAGAAAATCACTATCACTGGTCTAAGTCTAGATATGGAAATCATGTCTCAGCAGTTGTTGAACAAGTGCAACGCCCTCGACTTCTAACGAATAGTATGTATGCCACTCTAAAAGCATGTTTAACCAACATTTGGGTCACGTGACTTAGTTTTAAATGCTGGTTCCTTATTGTCTCTCTATCTGTGTTTACCTTTTGCTGTACTATTTAGATTTAAATGTGAGGGACATTGAGGATCTGAGCTCTCAGGAAAGGGAGTTTCAAGAACAAATTGCTTCCTTGGAGGAAAGTCTCAAAAAGTTTCAAGACGAGGAAAGAAGCTTTGTGAATCAGGCTGCTAATATTCGTAAACAGATGGTAGGTACAGAAAATTTTGTATTTTTAATTTCACTATAATGATATATATCTGTCCTAGAGTTTTTTTTTTCCCCATAAGGGTTCATGTATTGTTGATAAAAAGCTTTCATTTTAACCTAATCTGTGTTTGAAGAAATATGCTCCTACTAAAGTTTGTTATTATTTTGATTTCTTTTAGGAGGACATTCGTTCTGAAGCACAAAATAAGCAAAAAGAGCGACAAGCAATTGTTAGGCGTATTGGTAAGTATGTATAAGTGATATACTAAATTGAAGATATAAAATAGTTAGATTACCATTTTGTTTTCATACTATAAAGCAAATACCTTGTTTTGACCTCTAGAACAAAAGAAAGGGAAACTGAAATCAATGGAGGAGCAAGATGATTTAGATACGGAGTTAGCGAAGCTTGTTGATCAGGCAACAAATTGTAACATTCAGCGATTCCATAATGCAATTAAAATTAAGGTGATTTATCTCCGTTCTTTATACTGCTTCTTAATATCATGTTATTTGAATCTCCAAGGGGCTGGCTTAGTTGACCGTAACAGAGCTTATGTCTATCTAATGTTGGGTTCGGGTCCCCTTGGAAGGAGGTAAATGTAATTTCCTTCATAAGTGTTCACTGAGCTCAGATGTTTTTTACCTTGGATCAAGGTGTCATCTCTTCATCCTAAATTTTCGTTGGAAAAACGGGCAGCCCGGTGGACTAAAGCTCCCGCTTACTCAGGGTCTGGGAAGGGGTCCCACCATTTGGTGTATTGTACGCAGCCTTACCCTGATTTTTACACAAGAGGCTGTTTCTTGGACTTGAACCTGTGACCTTTGAGTCACGTGACAACAACTTTACCGTTGCGCCAAGGCTCCCCCTTTCATCCTAAATTTTCATTAATAAAAAAAAATCATGTTAATTGCAGGTTTCAACTTACCAATTATGGTTCAATATTCAAATGCATTCGCATTAAAACGTTTATTTTTCACGTATTTTTTTTCTTTATTTGTTTTCGCTCCAAGAGGAATATTGTTTTTTTATTGTTGATTTTTGGGCAATTGACAGGATCTTCTTGTTGAAGCTGCCGGTCACAGACGAAGTTTTGTTGAACAACGTATGACTTTCATTGAATTTGATGCAAAGGTAATCAAATCATAGTTATGTTGCTCATGCTTACATTGTAAAATCTGTATGTTATTTGTGTAAATTCTGTGTGTCTATAATGAGATCACACACTTTGTATTTATAATGGTTTTACAATAAATGCATTGAATGCTTAATTAGTAAGCACTAGCCTAGCAGTTGTATACTATAGGAGTAATAACTATCAATCTAGGAAGTTATAGAATGAAAGGAATATCTAAGATTCTTAATTTTAACACCCCTCCTCAAGCTGGAGCATACATGACATATGCACCAAGCTTGTTACAACAAAACAAAAGTCACCATCAAAGCTCACATATCATCTACAAAGCTCAAAATAATTCAAGATTCAAGTAATAAATCAAATAACAAAAGAAATGCGTCTGGCTATACAAAACTGGCAAAAAAATTGGCTGACTACACTAAGTTTTAATAGTGATTCATTATATTTAATCGGGATTCGTCACAGGGAACCGTTTCAAGATGATTCATGTTCAAAATAGATACATACTAGAGTTTTCTCACTCAATGAGGCCCAACACAGGGGGTGCGTTATAGAGTTCACATCGGATAAAAGATGGCCTGAACACAGGGCCGGCCCAACACTAGATGAGGCCTAAAGCGAACTCCAAATTGAGACTTTTTTAGTTGAAAAAATATTAATAATATTTTATTTTTATTTGAATTTTATTTTTTAAAAATTGAGATACAAAATCATTTATTAAATTATCATAATCAATTTCATTTACATTTATTTTTCAATCGACAATAAAGACAATTCATTTCATCTTTGTTGAAACATTGTAAATGTGAAATTCGGAAAACCAAAAGCCTAAAAAAAATTGAAGCAGACAAAGGGATGAATGATGAAGGAGTTGTTGCTGTGTTACTCAGGTTTCAAAGAAAAAGTCAATGTCTAAAAAAAAAAATATACAAAAAGTTTTTTTCCTTGAAAAAAAACAAATTAATATCACAATTCTTTTGACATAATGGGATGGAAGTCACATTTATTTTCTTTTCTCGGAGGCCATTGTGTCTTTCTCCGAGGCCCTTTTCCAAGGATTATCTCACTATGGACTATTGGACCTATCACTAATTGGAGGGCTGTTTTCCTTCGTAAAAAAATAATTTTTCTGGAGACCTATCACTAATTGGAGGCCATTGTGTCATTTATATGTTTTGAATTTTCTTTAGATTGGAGAAGCGGAGGCCAATCTGAAGCAGCATGAAAATTTTGCTATGCAGGCATCATTGCATTATAATAACTGTGAGAAGCTATTTAAATTTTAATTTGTAGATTTTGTAAGATGCAACAATGTTCCTAACTCTTGTTTTACAGCTAAGAAAGAGGCTGAAGAATGCAGACAGAAGCTTACAGATTTACTGAACTATGCCAAGTCAATTGCCCGGCTCACACCTGACCTAGAGAAGGAGTTTCTTGAGGTTTGTATTAGATATTTGCATACATTCCTTGTAAAACTATAGAGAAACTGTGAGCATTGTAACTAACTTCTTAATCTCATTCTGTTTTTCATTGAATGAATAGGAACAGTTACAAGAGGCTTTATATATGAGCCTGAGAGGTTACCTGCTATAGCAGGTTAACCTGAATCTAAACTGGCACATGCCAGTACAGATGCCAGCTGTGAATAGCTGGCTCTATTACAAGATTAACCCTAGATACAAGCTACTCAAGGCTAACCTATCTTATACATTTATATTCCTTTTCTTGTTTTAAATTTTTATGTCGCAATCACCATTCCTGTCCAGATGGCAGTGCTTCCAGTTGAGAATATATTTTGTCGTTTGCATGCTTGATGACTTTGAACTTGATACGGTGAAAAACTATATGAACGCAAACTCATCTTCTATTACCAAAACACCTTAGAGGACCGTGACAAAAGTAAAATAAAAACATTATTGTGGGGGTAATTATGCATGTATATTACTTGCAAATTAATTACTCCCTCCGTCCCATAATAACTGAGCCATTTACATAAAAAAAGTGTCCCAAAATAACTGAGCCATTTCACTTTTCAGTACAACATTAATTACTTTTTTCCCTTTATAACTCTAATTAATACTACTTTCATCACTCCCAATTCAATATATTCCACTTTGCATTTATGATAGTGGAGAATGCACCAATACTTAACAAGAACACTTAAAACCATTTTTCTCTCTCCTTTATTTATACATTTATCTTAATATGTGTGAAATGAGCAAGTGGCTCAGTTAATCCGGGACGGAGGGAGTAGCTGTTAAGAAGTCTATTGCTGAACAATTTGAGCTATCAAACATGTTTCAGTATAAAAAAACTGTTCTCAAATGGAAAATATTTGGAAAAGAGTCCCTGAATGGTTGAGAGGGTTATTGACAACCAAAGGCTGTCTGATTCAATTGAATTCTGTTGTCTTTAAAAATACAGTACTTTACCTATGCAATACACACTAGTACTGATATGTCATGAATACATGACATGAATTATTATTATTATTAATAATAATAATAATAATAATAATAATAATAATAATAATAATAATAATAATAATAATAATAATAATAGTGTTGTGTCATTTCATCACTGAAATACAAAATTTCTATGATATAATGTGCTTTGACAGTTTCTATGAAGGTAGTCAAAGTTGAGATCCTACCTAAGGATGGGAGTAAAAATTGTAAATTGAGGCATCATTATGACAAGGATGGAGCTAGGAATTAAGCTTAGGGAGGAGTAATTTGATTAACGGGTCTCAACTAATTTTTTGCATAATTCACAAATAACGGACAGCATCTGAATTTTGACATCTTTAAGCACATCCGTGGTTGCAAATCGGCAACGTTGCTTCAAAAAGAATATAAGAAAAATTAGATTTTTAATAAATTAATCCGTATGCTTGTTTTATATTTTACTTGCTTGAAAGGTTTTAATAGTAGAAACTTACGGGTTTAAGGCTCAATATCTTGAGTAAAAAAAAGGCCATTATACAATATCATATGAAGTTGACAAAAAAAGAAGATACAGACAAAAAATATAATAGCACCCTCGTATACATTTTTTTTAAAAAAGTTTAGGGGAGACCATGGCCTCTGCGGGTGTCCCCATTCTAGCTCCGTCCCTATAGGATGGAGAAAAATGTTGGTCAATAGGATTGGAAGTGTTTAAAACCTTGTAGGATGGAGAAAATGTTTGGTTATTTGATTTTAACAACCTGCTTTTGGTTGTGTAGTGTGATCATACAATATCACCAGATCACATTCCATATGGTTGGTATAGCCTAGGGATCCCAAAATCATAGAATAGTGTGATCTTTAAGATTGTGATTTTATCTACCATGGTTTCTACATATATAATATATATGTAACTTGTAAGTCAATGGGAACTCTTCCCAACATTTGGGTTTTTCATTTAGATGCCTACTACAATTGAGGAGTTGGAAGCAGCTATCCAAGATACCACTTCTCAAGCCAATTCAATCCTTTTTGTCAATAGTAACATATTGGAACAATATGAGGCTCGTCAAAGACAGGTACTCTTCAATGTTGTAGTTTTCGCTGGGTTATTTTCATGTGCCATCTATATTTACTGTGACTTTACAGATAGAAGATCTTGCAAAAAAACTTGATGCAGACAAGAAGGAATCTACAAGGTGTCTAGCTGAATTGGATAATATTAAGGTCAGATAAGTGTTTCTTTACATAACTAGAATACCATGATGTAGAGAATGCATCTGTAATTGCAAGTTTTGAATCGATCTCGACCAAACTATTATTTAATATTGAGGACAGTGGCTGCAGTTGAGCATGTGGCACCTGAAAAATTAAGACTGCTGCACAGTTTCCCATTTCTTTACAGTGCTAGCTCTTATTTGCTGCATTCTCTCATCTTTCCCTACACCCACTTTCACTAATCTTTTGGAGTAGTTTAGAAAATTTCCTTCGTTCTCTAGTTTTAGCAGTTTTTTTCGTGAATGATTTTGTTATTAGAAAATTTCCTACACCCACTTTCACTAATCTTCCCCAAACAACACTTCTGCAATTATGTATGTGGCTACAAAATTATAAATTTGAAAATTTCCTAATAATCTATTCGTTGAGTTTCATCCGTGCAGATTTAAATAAATACACATCTTTTTTATAAAGTGTTTTGAATGGTAAAATAATAAAGGCAAGGAAGAGCAAATATGTATTTATTTTAGGTGTTTTCCAAAGCATGTGTATGCTTGCATATATACTTATAATGTTTGTAGTACGAGGCCCAAAATGGATTGGTGAACCTATGTGGTTGACGGACTGACTACAGGAAATAATTTGATCCATCCTATTAACTAAGCTTGCCAGTTCTTTGTGATATAATCTGTAGAACTTAATAAAGATGGGGGAGCTGGTATTCAAGTCCTGAGTTGCTAGCATGTAGCTAAAGTAGTTCAGTGCTATTTCAAAAACCACCCTGTTTCCATGCATAAATAATGTGATTTATAGTGCCTGATCTGCATGACCTTTTTTGTGTTTCTGGTTGTGGAAATAAGCTCAAATCTTTAAGTTTTTTCCGCAGGGAAAATGGCTCCCTACATTGAGAAACCTTGTGGCCCAGATAAATGAAACTTTTAGTCAAAATTTTCAACAGATGGCTGTTGCTGGAGAAGTTTTACTAGGTTTGTCAGACTGTAATTGAAATTAATTTTGTCTGGTCTTCTTATGCTTCCATCCTCACCAATGTGTCTACACTTCTCAGATGAGCATGATACGGACTTTGATCAATATGGAATACATATAAAAGTTAAATTCAGGTGACAGTTATTCTGTACCAGTTATTTTGTTTATTCTGTGTTCAAGAATGTGCTTTCACAGGGTCACCTTTCATTCATATTATTAGTTGATGTAACTTCTGGTTACCAGTCAGCTTCAATGTTTAGAGGGAAACCCAACCTACAATGATTATTACACATTTGCTGATTTCTGTCAGACTGTTGTGATTAATATAATCTGAACTATATACTGCTAGGAATTTGTTATCGTCATCCTTATCCCCATCATAATTTAGGCCTCTCTTTTCGAACAAAAACCAAATTGTATGTGTACAGCACAAAAGCCAAATGGTATGTGACAGTACATAGTGCTCCTTTTCCAGGGCCGTTAGGCGGCCAAAGTCCCTTCCCCTTCTATATCTTTCTCTGTTCTATCTGTATCTGTTGCTGTGAAACCAATCTCAGAAAAGAATTAAAAAACCAGCAGAAAATCTTTAATGAGAAAACCACAATTTAACTAGCTTCTAAAAAGAGAAATTCCAAAAAAAAAAAAAAAAACCAGCAAGCTCAGGAAACAGGACTCAAGACTGAACAGTAAATAGTTCGTTTGCATAACTGGCAACAAAACAAGGGTCGGAAAAAAAAATGTACTGCAAGACAAATCGAATACACCTGCTAGAAACAAAGGACAAAACTTTGAATACATAGATTTGTGTGTACTGTACACAAGTTGCTATATAATATTTGTTTACATAGATTGGTTTGCCGAACACAACCTATTAGAGTTGAATTCGGTATAAAGTGCCTCATAATTTATAATTTATTGTATTTATGTATCAATTATATTGTGATGTTACTTTTATTTAAGGGTACCCCTACCCTAAAAAAAAGCAAAGGGTGCCGAAGGAATTTACTAAAAATATGTATTCCCCCATACCTTACACTCCTGTTTCACTCTTTATGTTTCTTACAGTATTTTTTTTATTCTATCAGAGAAAATGGACAGCTTGAAGTTCTCAGTGCCCATCATCAATCTGGAGGGGTACTACAGAGGATTCTTTTCTCAGTGCATTGATTCTTTCCCCTGTCCCACATGCTAATTAGCCTTTAAATTTGGTTTTCCAGGAGCGATCAGTTTCAACTATTGTTTATCTCGTTTCTCTTCAAGATCTTACAAACTGCCCATTTAGAGTTGTTGATGAGATCAACCAAGGTTGGTTAGTCTTTAGAGTAAATTCTTTCTGGTTCAACCGTAGACAGCACGTAAGAGACCTTCATTGACTCCTTTTTTTTATATTTTTTATCAGGAATGGATCCAATAAATGAAAGGAAGATGTTTCAGCAACTAGTGAGAGCAGCAAGCAAACCAAATACACCACAGTGAGTACTAATGAATATTACTTTTCAATTCCTTCGTTTAAAAATTAATATTAAAATTTGATGAATACATGTTACATACCTAATTCTGTGAGTCAAAGATTGTCTTTCATTTTTTAAGACTTTTGATTAGCTTGAAGAGAAACACCCGGTTATTAGCATGCATAGTATTTATACGAAATACCAACAAGAGCAATATACATGAGGCAAATAAGCCCATAGCTTTGCTTGTCATTAGGAAATTAAGGCTGATCTTTGCCGGTTTGCCAGTCACTAATGTGCTTTGTTCCCCCACATTTGGTTGTTTCTAACGCGTAAGTGACAATTAATCTTATGCAGGTGTTTCTTACTTACCCCAAAGTTGTTACCAGATCTGCAATATAGCGAGGCATGCAGTATATTGAATGTAATGAATGGGCCTTGGATTGAGCAACCCTCAAAGGGTAATTTCTCATACCAAAAACTACATTTATCATCTTTTTTATTGTTGATAATGTTTACAATACATTTTCTTTCTGATAATCAGTCTGGACTGCTGGTGATCGATGGAGTATTATCACTGGACATGTTGGAGAGACCATTTGTTAAAGTGAAACAAACACTATAGAGTTAATTAGCATTTTGTATAGTTTTGTGGAGAAAGAAAACGAAGTTTGCAATTGAGTGAACTTGCTTTTGTTTCATTGATGGGATTGGATTGATCCATTGAATGCTAACAAGTATCTAACCCGTTGAATTGATCCGGTGGTTGTAATTAATGCGGTAGAGGGTGTGGTAGACAAGCTTGGCTGTCTAGGATCCGTATTCTTACTCTTTATACTACTATTCCTTATACAACGGCGAGGTTTTTATTTTTTTGGTAGTGTTATACAACGGTGAGGTTTTATTACTGCTTATTTTATTTCTTATTTACCCAATCATAGTAAAAAGATATAAAAAAAAATCATAGTAAAAAGATGTAACAAACCAGCACACTAGCAGATTAATGGAATGAAAAAGAAAAAAAATGCAACATATAATTTTGGGGTTCGGCTAAAAAATGAAAAGGAAATTTTGGTGTTGCTGCACTTTGTATTTTTAAAATCTGAAGCATTAGTTATATTTATTAGCTATTTTTTTTTGTTCAACTTTATACATATTTCAGATTTAAAGCCTTTTTCGAGTTTTCATGCAATATACTCCCAAACCAAAATAAACGAATATTGCTCATCGTGGAGGAGTCTCGAAAAGTGGAAGTTTAATATGTGGAATGAACACTTAATAAATGTCTTAGTTTCATGTATTCGTATCTCATTTTATAGATTTGTTCTTTCAGAAGTAGCAGTGGTAAAAAAAGTATGTTTTATGGAATGAACCTAAAAAGTCAATTTTGTTTGTATTTAAAAACGGAGGGAGGATTATTATGAAATTATGAATAGTCTATTACAACTATGAATAATGTTAGTTTAATACTCGTCAACATTTATTGGTTAAAATTTGTGGGTTTCCACAAATTTATGTGTGGGAATTTCTTTTCCCAACCTTCTCTTTTTGTGCACACTCCGAAATTTCAAAAAAATCCCCATTCAAATTATGTAATTTGAATCTCTTAAAATTTTAGAAAACACAAAACTTTGCTCCTGTTTACCCAAATTTTGTTAATATACAATTCAGAAAATAAAATCTCAAAACTCTAATACTTTTTTTTTTAACAAGCCTCAAAACTCTAATACTAGTTTGACATATATTATAATATACTATAAAGTACGAACTTAAAAACAATATTGAACTGGTTTGGATTATATAATCCAAACATTTTTGGGATGAGTTACGAATCAATTCTCTAATACTAGTTTGACATGTACTATAAAGTATGAATTTTAACACTATTGAACCAGTTTGGATTATATATATAATCTAAACATTTTTGGGACGAGTTCTAATTATATAATCCGAATCAATTCAAAGTGTGGATGGTTACTTGCCCAAGAAGGCAAACTCATTGCACACATTTTTCTTTGATCAAACAAGTTTCATTAACTAGTCAGACCAGTTTTGCCACGTTTTTTTAACGTAATTTATCGTCCGCTACACTCTGTGCACTATTCTTCACAAATCTCTTCTACAAATACCCATCAATCCTTTACAAATTCTCATTCTATCTCATATTCTCTCCTTCTGTTTTTTTCTACAATGTGTTTCCACTGTTAACCTTTCATACAAAAAGATTACTCTAGTATTTTAGGAATTGTATGAATAGTCAAATGACATGGTGTCACCCTAAATTTACACAATTTGTCTAGGTGTAAGGTTGACCATCAAAGTCTCTTTCATCATAGAAAGAAAACAAACCTTAACCGAGCCTCATTCCCCTTCCATCTTCTCGCACCACAAGTTTAACATTAGGTTTTTAATAATTTTGTATAATAAACTTCAATGTTAATGTAAATGTATTATGAAAGATATGATCTATTAAAAAAACAAGGGTAATGTTAACTTGTGCCCTTAGGACACATGTTGAGAAACCCAAAAGAAGAAATATTTTCTAAAATTTTGTGCATTCAATTCATTAAAAAGTTAAATATTAAATGCAATGCACACTTTCCAATAAAATATTTCTATATTTGAATCATTAACTTGTGCCTTAAGGGCATAAGTTAACATTTACCAAAAAACAAACATTAGGGGAGATATGATCTATTCTTTTTTTGTTTCTTCTAATTTTGGTTATTTTCAATTATGCGTTCTTATTATTATGTCAATATTGTTCTGCAATTTTGGGCATTAAAAAGTTTCAAATAATATTTGCCGAAACGTCGTTCATATTATATTTGCAAGTAAAGGGCATTTGAGGAAAAAATAGGGCACGTGAAACACACATGATAGAAAAAATAATAGTCTTATTAATAATTTTTTTATGTCATATTGAAAAATTATTTTTAAATGTAGTTTATAATTTTGAAAAGGAATTATTAAAATTGATGATGTAAATCTATATTGTGTTTATAAAACGACACTTAAGTCAAGAGGCAAATTACAACGTTGCAAAATTCCTATTCCAAGCTTGGCCGGCAATGAAGGTACTAAGTACTAACCGCCAAAAAAATCTCTAATTTGGAGGTACTAGATTCGTCAAGAATGTGCCAAAAAGAAACTTAATGGACACGTCTTGCTATCTTACTATACTATGTTGTTCTACAACATGCATCATATGTCATTTGTTTTTTTTTAATTTTTATTTTATTTTATGAAAGGTGTTGTTTACTCCATTGTGTAACTTTATTGACGTGTATGAGCTTTCGAATGCGTTTTTATCAAGTCTTAGATATGGCATTTATCCAAAAATGGAAAGTATTACTCCAAAATCACAATATATCCATGCATGATGATGCATTTACCCAAAATGCATCATTTAGATGTATTTTGTATAATACTTGAGGAGAGTTACATTTCATGCATTCTCCTTTTCATCCATGAAAGTATATAAGAGAGTGAGTATAGGGGATGGGTTTTACAGCTATCAAAACTGTTACTTTCATGCAATTTATACAAAATGAAAAAAATTAACATTACGTAACATTCTACCAAAATCTCAAGCTAAGTTTTATATGCTGAAGCTAGAATGGAGAAAACTAAGCTGCGTGTTACCGTGCTAAAAGCTAAAAAAATATAATACAAAAAACACTCATTCTGGTCTTCTTAAACATCCTCCAGGAAGAAGGAACTTAAATTTATCTGCATTTTCTATCAAGTAAGCAGGAAGATGAACCGCAGAAGCTGAACGAGGTATTGACCCCATCTTTTTAATCAACTCCTGAAACGAGTATTCTTCAGGCAGCATATCAAAGAGATCATCTCCCTTGCAAATAAGGTCTTGAATTCTTGAATGACTAAGGAAAGATCTCCGTTTCACACGGTCTGCGTGGCTATAAGCAGTCATTTTGAAAACAAACTCTGAAATATACCGAAAGCAAAAACTACAATGCCATCCAGCATCTGAGAAGATTACATCGGTCTGGCGTGAATGCCGGTAATTAGACCGGGGACCGTAGACATGGGCTGTGGCTCGCCAGCTGCTGTAGTCTACGGGGAACTCGAATGAATACATGTAGTTTCTCAACTCAAGATGCATTATGGGAGGAATTCCATCACACCACTGAAGAAGTTTCAAAGTATGAGGACTTGGAATTTCATCAGTATCCGACATTAGAAGAATATCACCGTTGGAAATCCCCGCACGGCGTAACAATGTATTCATGGCCCCACGTTGTCTTGATTCGAGCACAAACGGGTCCTCATTTGATCCATGGACTGCAACTCGACCAGGATACAAGTCATGGACAACTTTTTGTTTGGCAAATGCAAATCTTTCCTGGTTTATGGCAAAGAAAAGAGGTTTTGGAATGCCTGTGAACGTGGTTTTGGACTCGAGGATCACAAATTTTGACACGTATGGATAAAGTTCATGCCATCTAATCTCTAGCAAGTCTAACTCATTGCTGAAGATAATTGCATCGTAAATGCGGCGGGGTTGGGAGCGAAGGGACCAGCCATGAAGGTGGCAAAGGTGGCCCATAGAGACATTTTCTGCATAATAGTGAGGTATGCTTGTAAAGGGGGCAGGGGGGTTGTCCCAAAGTGGTCGGAAGAAATAGGAAACCTTTTGGCCATGGATAAAAATTCCTATTACACAAATTGCCACAAGTAACAAAAGTAAGATACAAAGGAACTTTTTGGGAAATTTTCGTCTAGAAGTGAAGCGTGGTCGGAGAGTCATGCCTTGAAGGGAAAATGTTTAGTAATTCTAATCGATTCCCCCAATTCAACTATCGGAAAGATCATGGTCACCTGCAACAATTTCAGCATCAGGGATCAGAAACTAACAATATGAAAAGTAGAATCACATTCTATGCATTATTTTCCCAAGAGACAAATAGATTGAATACAAAAGTTGAGCTATCACGTATCAGTCATGTCCCCATAAAAAGATGAAACACCCGATAAACTTGTCAAGGAAAGCCAATTTCCCTAGCATTAACCAAGTATAAGCAAAAATTTGTAAAGGTATATTTGACATCAACAAAACTTAGGTTCATTTCCTAAGGTGCTTTTCATACGGTTCTTAACTTTACTACTCATGTTTTCCTCAAATCCAAGATTTCCCTGAAGTTTGTTATAACTACAAAAAGTGCATACGGAAGCAATTCTCATGGTTGTTAAATAGTATCACACTGAAGCAATTCCCATAGACAGTGAAACCAAATAAACAAAGGATATTTTAGTTTACTTGCTTAAAAAAGAAAGTGTAAACTTTTGTGATAAAAAAAAAATAAAACTCATCATCAAAAATACAAACTACTGTTTTACATTTATAAAACAGAGTTCCCAAATAGAGTACTTGACAATACAATTATCATTAATTCATTATCTTAACAAAGCAGCCTATAAAGTTTAGCAAATAAATATTCTAACTTGTAGCAAATATTATGCAGACTATAAAGTTTACTAAGAAATCCAATTACCTTAAGAACACAATAAATTATTAACTATAAAAAAACATAAATGTGAGCAACCAACAAAATAAAAATTTCATCTTCATGCTAACTTCAAAAGGTGAATTTTGTTTTATGTAAATCCTTTCACCTTATCATTCCTCGCAGTTTTTGTTCTTGAAAAGATTTCAACATTTTCTACTAATTATTTTGATTTGCATACCTATATGTACAAAACACCTATAGTTTTTCCTACCAAATTGTTACAATGTAATACCGTTTCAATCTAACCACCCTCAAGAGGGGAGGGAGTTCAAGATCAGTACGCAACACATAAGTTACCGATCTGTGTTTGTCTTCCGATAAGAATCTAGTTTAACTCCTTATAAGGAGATGAAACAAATGTGGTGAAAACTAAAATTTCTGAGACCCAATGATGCTCAAGAAGCCTCCATGATAATATTAATTATAATTAGAACTAATAGGTAGAATTAACTATGACGGTTAATACTAATGGAATCATTTGAAAATGATTAGCAAAAGGGTTACATACCAATATATATTGAAAAACAAGTATTCCAACCATCAAATCTCTAGAATATTCTAACAAAACCTTAAATTGCAAGACAACTTTTTCAACTTTGTAAGATAGGGAATAAAAACACAACTAGCTAATCATCCTAAAAAAGACAAGAATCTTGACATAGAAGGTGGACCAAAGTTGAAGGGGGCAATTAAGCATAATCTAAAACTTTTCAAGAATTGGTAAGAGTTATATATGCACATCACAATATGCATGCTAAAAGCAATTAAATGCATCTTGTTGGATTTTGAAAATTAACTTATAAATACTAAAACATAAAGAAACAAAAATTGAACACACAGAATCTTGAATATCAATCATTATTAGATTATAAAGGAGCAGATTCAAACCTCATAAAGTTTCATAATAATTAATGAAACAAGAGAAACAATACAAATAATAATAAAATTCAACTTTTTTAATTATGTCATACACAACAATGATATGCAGGTTTAAATAACAAACAAAAACAATAAACAAACAAAAATGAACATGCAAAGAAGAGAGAGAAAAAGAAAGTACCTTACCTGGGAGGAGAAGAATGGGGTGAAGTTGTTGGATGAGAAAATCCATTGAATTAGGAGCGACAGAATAGAATAGAAATAGAAAGTAGTTAGAGTGAGTGGTAAAGAGAGAAACTAGGTAAGGTGAAAATCTATTTAGGATACTGTTTTTCTTCTCTTTCTCTTCAAACTTGGTTTCAACATAACAATAAGTCAAACACAACATCAACATTAATTATCATATCATATGAATGATCTATCTACTTTGTTGCACGACATTCAAAAGGCCTCACGTGGCCTCACGTTTTATTTTTAGATTTATCTTTTCTTTTTTTTAATTAAATTAATGATCTATGTAAATATATATAAAAAAAATTAACCTCGATAGAAAAAATCGTACTTTTTAATGCTTTAAATTTTTTGTCGACATTTTTAGTCAATGTAAAATTTTCAACCAATACTTTTAATCTTTGTAAAAATCTTCATCAGTATCTTTGATTCATAAAAATAATAACACAAAATGTTGTAGAAATTAATATTTTTTTTTGTATAAGAATATGAACGAAATTCTGGATATTCACAAAGATAATTTAATTGACCAATCTCATCGATGTAAGGGTGTTAAATTTCAATATTGTGATCTTAATCAAATTGAAAACTTTATGATTAGTCTATATATTTACCTGTAGAGTATATGCTATTCATACGGAAAAAAATAGTATTTTCTTAAAAAAAAAAAAGTGTTGGTGTGGCGGAGGATACGGAAGGATTCAAGAAAAGAAGTTTCCTCCCTATGCGGCCTGCATCTCTCAATCTATCTATTTTCTATAATCTTAATATGTCAAATGAGCCAAAAAGAGTATCAAGCCACGAATTTAAAGATCAGGAATTTTGTAACTGAATAATATGATCACAATAACTGATAAACTCTTGGGTGAAATTCAATGACAAGTAAATGTGGTAACTTTAGTTGGTTGGTGAAGCCGTGTTATCAATTAGTCTCATCATTTATTTTAATATCTCTCATTGTATTATTGATATTCTTATTAATGAAATGCTATAAACATCTTTCTTTTTCCTTCAAAAAAATAAACATCTTTCTTTAAGAAAAAAGGTTTGATAGAGAAGAGAGACAAACTATTCTTATTGTCGCATAGGTTTTTTAATTTGTCCGACGGATCAATGATTAACGGATTAAGTTGTTAAATGATTTTGCTAAAAAAAATTGTTAAATGATAACGTCGAAAAAAAAGTAGTTAAATTATTTTGATCATGTTGGAGTTCTTGTAATTTTGTATGTTCATTTTAGAGACGAATTTCTAATCATTAAGCTATTTAACAAAAAAAAAAAACAATTCAGTCGAATAATATTTTCAGTTTATTTAATTTATTTAAATTTAAAATTTTCCGTTGCCTTGAAAAATTTTCATTCCTAAAACAACAAACGATAATTCTTGTAGTAAAAAACCTCTAAAAAAAAAATCTTGTGATAAAAAACAAATAAAAATTCTGATTGGTTCGATCGCATCGCATTTTAAACAATAGTCGCAATTTTGGCAGTATTTTCTTTATAGGGAGTTTTTGGTAGTATATGTTGTGGATCAATAACAAAAAAATGAGATGAGGTACATTAAAACTGATAAAATTCATGTTTTATCAATAACAAAAAAATCAATAACTCCTCTAAAAACAAATAAACAAATCAATAGCATGTTTTGACGGAGGATTTTGAAGTGCTTTAGAGAGAATGATTTTGAATCCTTATGTATATATTTTTGTATGTTTTAAGAATTTTGAAAATTTAAAAGAATAACATATGAATGATCATATAAAATTCTAATCAACTTGATTTGTTTTTAGACATATTTATAGTTTATTTAATTTTAAAAAAATATATAAGTTCTTCCCTCTAAAATCTTTAATCCAAATACATTACAAGAGTATGTTTGGGTACTTCATATGAATTTTCATTTATAATATTTTCTTTGGAAAAATTAATAAAATAATTCATTCGAAAATTTTGTTGGGGTATTTTTAATTTTTTTTTTGGAATAAAACAATAAATATATAATGAAAACTATTCCAATATAAGAGTTTTAAAAGTTTTCAAAAAGTTAAGTGAGCAAAGCAACTATGGAGCATGTGAACCAATTTGCAAATTGTAGGGACCTATCTCCAAAAAAATAATTTTAGGGATCAATATGTAAATATTAAAAAATACAGAGGTAAATTTGCAAGATTTGAAAAATTATTAAAATCAATTTGAAAATTCAAAAAATTAATAGGGACTAATGTGAAAATTTTGAAACATATAATAACCAATTTGTATAAGTTGAAAGAATCATATAGAGCAATTTAAGATTCACATTATATAAATAGTAAGGAAAGAATTTTAAATCTTTAATGTTTAGATGATATTTGGAATTCTCTAAATTTAATTTTAACAAAACCTTTTCATTTTTTTTTCTTTTCAAATCTATCATCCAAACAATATGTTTTTGGTTGAGTCAAAGTCCAACCTTGAGACTCAAAGCCTACTAGCTAACCTAAGGACCAATAAGAGGCTATAATGCCTATACAAGATCACATGTACCAACAAAGATCAACAAATCATTAAATAAGTCACTTAAAGCAAATTCGAGCCATGTATACAATTAAGCGTATGTCCAACCTTTGTGCCGTAAGAGTGCAACCATTAAAACACACATACTCATCTACCAATTGAGAATCTATAAATAGAGCAGCCCACTGAAAAATCAGGTATACTTTATCTTTTTGAGATAAACCTTAAAGTACCTTGAGATCTCACTTGCTTTAGTGTTGGAGGGTCTTTACAGGTAGCACTCGCTCCAACTGTCTCTTCTGATTGTGTTCAACTTAGTAACGTCACATTTGAGAACGTTGTTCTCGTAATATTGTCCCTCCAATCATCGTAGTTCGCCAAACTCCATCATTGCATCGACAACTGGTAAGATGATGATTAGAGCGAAATATAGACGTAGCTATCATGTCATTCCGTGTATCAATAAGGACCGAAAGGGATCTAATTTTGGGAAGGGGTTGTGTTGCAATTGGATCAAGTCAAAAGTAACATGGAGATTTGCATAGTTAATAGTTACAAAGTTAATTTTTGTCATAATGGTTGGGTACCTCATATAAATATTGGTCCTATTAAGAGGTATATTTTTGGCTCCATTTAATTCTAAAACAGAGATGATGTAAGTTCAATATTTTGTAAATCAGCAACGAGTTTAGAATTTGCAAATTTTTCGTGATGTTTTGCCACTAATATCATCAACTCCATCCTTAAGTTGAACGCTCCTTTAGAATTTGCAAATTCTTCGTGATGTTTTGCCTCTAATATATATCATCAAATCCATGCTAAGTTGAATGTTCCTGATAAAGGGAGTCTAAAGATATGGTGTTTTGGAAACTGAATAGTGATGATATTTCAAACTCAAGTGTTTAACATAAGCAAGAAAAATAATAGCAATTACTCTAAGCAATATGTATTTATGTATCGTGTATCACAAGTGAAGAAAATAAGAAGAGCAGAAGCTACCAAGTTTAGGTAATGATCAATATTCCCTAAATTGACACAAAAGGGTTCAAAACATATAAATGAGGTGTTAAGAAAAAAAGAGTTAGCAACAGTTCAAAAACATAGGGGTGAGTAAAAAAAAACACGGGTGCACACATTTTAAGAAGATTTATATTTTGACTATTATTTTTTCCACCCTATTTATTGCTTGTGCCTCGTGCGTCTTATTTTTTCTTTCGAAAATGCCCTTGAGGTTTTCGGATTTTGAAAACCGAACTGAGTTTTTCCTTTGTTATGTGGGTGAAAAAAAGAAGAGTTTTTCATCTTTCGGATTTTATAATCTGAAAACCTCAAAAAATAGGTTACGTTCCTTTTTTTTTTCTTCAGATTATAGAATCCGAACTAAACCCCCTTTTTCAGGGGAAAAAAGTTTTGATTATATAATCCGAATTATATCAGTACAAATTTTGAGTCTGTTTGTAACATGGATAACCAGTTTAAGGACCAAATTAATCTTCCTAACTCCAATCTTTCTGTTTTAGGTCATTGTTAGTTGTTCTTAGTCAAAAATTTGGTTTTTGGGCTACTTGATCAGATTGCTCTGAAACTTTCCAGAAAATCAGAAAAAAAAATCAAGGATCAAGACTCCCTTAAAAGAGACTTTTTATGGGACTCCGCCGCTCTAAATCCAAAATTCAATCGTTTAGACCATTTTTCATTTTTTATTTTATTTTTCATAATCTCAGAAAAATCCGATTTTTTTTCATTAGTTTTATTTGATTTTTAGAATTTTTTGGTGGTATTTTTATGATCTTATTTGACAAGTTTTTATTATTTTTTACTTAGTATTTTTGTTGTTTTTAAAAACAAAATTCAAAACTGCTGAAATGGAAGAGATTCTGATTGCTGATTGATTATACATAAGCATATTTCGGATTATAAAATCCGAACACAGTTTGATGTTTTTGGATTTTATAATCTAAAAATTGATGGAGATTTTTAAAATTTTTATAGGGTGTGTGAGAAGGTCGTAGAGTAGAAAAAGTAATAGTTTTATATTTTAAAATCCGAAAATATAGATACTTTCAGTTTTTCATAGGCACGACTTGGCCCATAATTTTAATTTATTTTTTCAATATAGTAGTTTTCTATGCTTTTCTCCCATCTGTTTTTGCTCATTCCTGTCAAATAGGCGAGCGTGAATTAACTCACACAAGTGTATTTTCAACGTAAGTTAACTCACATAAGTATATTTTTCAGCGTGAGTTAACTCACGTAAGACGGGAATGAGCAAAATAGATGAGAGAAGAACAATTCTGTTTTTTTTATCTACTTAGAAGTAACCAACTAATTAAATATATTAGTTTTTTTTTATGTACACTTGAGAAGAGATTATTAGTATGTCAAATGTGAGTAAGAAGACTCCCATTAAACAAAAAAAATAAGTATAACGATGCATATATATCTTTTGTCAACAAAAAAAAAACGAC
>Ga0315914_1003873_pt1 | contig 22550 bp, 13 predicted proteins | sample MpolenodulesMG_FD_203920 | JGI IMG/M metagenome (GOLD analysis project Ga0315914, IMG submission 203920) | Medicago polymorpha root nodule microbial communities from Los Angeles, California, United States - elongated nodules | ecosystem: Host-associated > Plants > Roots > Nodule | place: USA...
AACACATCCACTTGTTTTCTCCTCCTATGATTTTTCTACATTTTCTTAATTGTTCTTTTTGGGCTTAAATTCTAGAAGGAGGACGACTATATGTTTCATGGAGAAATGTTAGCGACACACATTCTAACATACACTTATCAACACACTCTCTTTGATTGGTTAATATTCACATGGGACCCACCAAATGTATATGGGACCCACATGATTTGGTAGGTCCCATGTGAATTTTAACCAATCAAAAGGAGTGTGTTGAAAAATGTGTGTTAAAATGTGTGTTGCTACCATTCCTCATGTTTCATGTAACATTTTATATTAAGCTCGGTATTTTGATTTATGAAATAAATTATAAATTGACCAAATTTATTTAATTTGTTTTACTATTTTTTGGATGGTTTGATTTTAATCGAACAATCACCGACGACCCAAGTGTGTGGACGTGAATTCCAATGAATGCAGGGAATTTGATTTTGCAAATAACCGGACAACAGCTGGAAGTGCAATGTTGCAGCATCCGATGGAAGGGTATGTGAAGTGCAACATATACGCAACATTATTTGGTGATTAACAGTGCTTTGAAATCGAGATGTGTATCTGAAACACTCAAGGTCAGTTTGTGAAAGCATTAACTAAATGGTTTGAGTGTTATATCTAAGTCCATTAGAAGCGGAGGCATTGAGATTAAGGGAGACTATATCTTGGTTTGGGGAACTAGGATTATCAATGGTGTAAATTGACATAGATTGCAAGCTAGTGGTGGAAGACATCATGGATAAATCTAACAACCAATCGGATTTTGGCAATATTATGTCTACTTGAAGAACACTATTCCTACAATTTTTAAACTTTATGATAAGTTTTATTCGGAGAGAGACAAATTATGTCGCCCATACTTTAGCAAGGGTGTCAAAACTGTATGCTAGTCATCATCTTTTTGATTTGATTCCATTTTTATTAGTTCTATTATATGTTGAATGAAAGAATATAAGTTACCTTTCGTAAAAAATAAATAAATTATAAAACAAGTGTTGCTAACGAGTGTCTTCATGGTACTCCTTAAGAATTTATAATTAAGAAACTATTTATTAAAAAAGTCTAATACTTTAATTTTCAATGTATTGAATACATAGTCAGAATGTCATGTATTGCAATACTACTCCCGTCGATCGCTATTATAAGTAAAAAAATACTGTTCAAATTTATTGAAGAATTGATGTATCTAATTTATATTATTGATCAAATATATTACTTACTCAATAAATTTTAAAAATAGTTTTATTTAGTTATAATTAGTGATCCAATGGAGTATGTGGCAAATCAAAAGTAAAAATTAATTAATTGACAATAATATTTTGTGGACCAGTTGGAAGTTGCTTGCAAGGTTCCTTGGGATTTCCTCCTTGACCTTGTCCTCGAGTTCCAAATTCCCCTCGTATCTTAATCCTAAAAACTATAGATTAAAATAATGAAGAAAATTAGTCTCAAGAGCAGTGGAACATGTCTGATCAACAGGAAACCAAATTAAACTAAACTTGATTATTATGCCGGCAATCAGTGTTAACGGATCTGCTTAAGTAATGCTCGTACAAATACAAATATGCATGGTTATGAGATAGGCAATCGTAATGTTTTAGATTCTCACATTAAATCATAGATACAGTTTTGCTATGTTTAAGATTTCCATATCTTATATAGGGATGTGTTACTCAAAAATCATCTTCAACTTTTTCTATATTTTTTTCGTTGTTTGATTTAATCATTTCTATTATACTATAATAACTGTGGGTCTATGTCAACCACATCAAATAATAATATTATTGCTCCAAACTGCAAGTTCGTTTGATTTTTTTTTCTTTTCAATTCCAGATCTAGTTATTTAATAGATGTGTGATTTATCAAATTATCCTCCCCATCCTTCTATTCATTAAATAAATAAAAGGGCTGCTAAAAAAAATGAATAATCAAGGACAAATACTCTAATAATTGGTCACGAACTAATTTTATGTGAAGTTTTTTTTTGTTTTGTTTTATAAAATTAAAATATGGTTCCTAATAACATTGTAGTAGTATTGTATTGTCCTTTTTATATGATTTATTTCAAATTTTCAAGTGTATTAATTATTTTTACACCAAAATATTAGGATTATTATAAGCATTTTGTAATCAACAAATACTGTTATATTGAATTAATCATCCCACTAATTGATTAAAAGAATAAATACAAAAATATCAGTTTTATTTTTATTTTTTGTTGCCAAAAAACAATTTATCAATTAATTTAATTCTATTACTAATTTTTTAGTTCTTAATTAAGCTAATGAAATTTTATATTTGGATTTAGATAAAATAGAGGAAGTAACATAGTCTTGGGAGTGGGGAGTACTATATCTAGATAAGATGGTATAGGTGAATTAATGATGATATATAGAATCGGCTGCAGGATCTTGATTTTTGGTAGTAGAAAGGATTTTTTTCTTTCTTTCTATATATCATCGTCTCATATATCTAGTTCAGTGTAAGCATATTTTAGTTTGGAGAAGTTGCCCAAAAACTTGGAAATTCAAAATACAAATAAGCAATGACATGTTTTTGTTTATTTATTTTATTTAGTTTTTGAAAGTAAAATAATACTAGATGAAAATTTTAACAATAGTTACATTCTCAAACGTCTCAATAAAATATGATTTTCCCAATCTCGCTATAAAGACTTGTGCTTACGTACGGGTTGTGTGTTGTTGCGACTATTTGAACATGTCACACATGATATCAATACATGTATCGTACAATAGTAAAAGGATGGGTATGCAATTGTAGGTAAAATTAACCATACGTCAACTAACTTTCCTCTTATAAAATATGTCAGAGTTAAATCATTCGCTTTTTTCTAGTCATGTATAGATATGAAGGACACTATTCATCTACCTTTTAGGCGAAAAAGATAAGAGTGATTTTATGCAAAATTTGGATTAAAGAGATTGTTATGTTTAAAATGGAGGGAAAATATGTGAGAGGAAACAAAATAAATCAAGAGAGCCATAGAGAAAAAGGTAAAAAGATTGAATGAATGTTCTAGGATTCAAACTTAGTTGCAAAGTCGCTATCTATTGTAACATTATGATGGCCTTGATGAAACTAGACTTAAGTCCTACAAAAGTATGAATAACATTTTAATATGAATTAGCTTTTTAGTTTTCCCATAATGTATAAAATATTGAAAGGGGTCCGGGCGTTGGATATTTGTGAATCCATATTACATCTGCAGTCGAGATTCTCTAGTTTGTATTTTATTAGCAAAGAAGAAAACTTGGGTCTACCTGCTTGATTTCTTTTTTTGATTCTTTTTCATTCAAATTAAAAAAATCATAATATTTTAAGGGACGTGAATTGGGCAGGTAGACTAAACAACAATGAACTGGATTTGATTTATCAAATCAGATACTAATCTTTTCTTTCCTCTTCGTAAAAACAAATAATTCGTTTGGCTATAGATTCGAAACGACTCTATTCATGAGCTGCCGTATCCTTTCACTTGCTCAGCTTTTATATATGATCATGATCATCATTATCATGATAATAATATTAATAATAATTCTATCCAAATTTGGTTGCTGCAAGTACGATTCAAGCCGAAATTCAGCAATCTACCTGGTGGTGGAGGTTCAGAAAACACAAAAAGAGTATTTATTTCTTAATTAAGTATATTAATTATTGCACATTGTAAATGGTTCGTGATTCTTTTAAATGCACTAACAATAGGAGACATGAGGTCACTTGTTGTGATGCGATATTATTTTTGAATAAGAAAATGTAATCATAGGTCTTTTTTCAATTAGAAAATGAAGGCAAACACGAGATGTTGAATTTCATCGGTTAATAATTCTGTTAAGGACCCAAATTCAAATAATAATTGATCGGACTTTCATTACTTTTTGTCGAACTTCAGGTTATCAATGTTTTGGTAGCCGACTTTCCCAAGACTCAAGAGGACTAAAAGTAAAACTAAATCATAAGACAAGATTACTCTGGTTATTTAACCTATTTTAAAGCATCAAGTTTTATCGTTTTATCTCGACTCAAAATAATCACATCATTACTTTTTTTTAGTTTCCATATGACTAGCAAAATTATTAGAATATTAATCATAACTATTGAGATATATTATACCCGTGGGGGTATAAAAGTTTGTTCCAAGTTAGTTAGGAAATCTAACTAAGTTTGTTAGTTAGTTAGATAATTTGTTCTACAAGCAAGTACTATTGTGCCTATAATAGACTTTGTATTGCGCAACTTCAAGTGTTAATGAGATTCACATTGCAACCATAATATCTCCATTCTTTTCTCTTTTAGTTTTATAGTTTTGTTTCATTAGATTCATCTTGATCAAAAAAACAACTTATTAAAATAAGCACTTCTGCTACGCGATAGAACATAGTTTATGTTCTAACAAAAATAACCTATGTGACTAGTATCATACTTTTGTTTCCGTGATGATGATATTCGTGTGACAAGTTCAACTAGACTTCTAGAACTTACCACCACCCCTCTTTTTTTGCAAGTAACTTACCACCACTCCTCAATAACCATTTTCACTTCACCCTAAAGTTCACGTCCAAAATGTAGATCTTTTTGTTTTTAATTAGAAATTTACCTCAAACGATAAAAATAATGACTTAGTAAGTGAATACTTTCACATAAGTTTAATTTACAAACACATTGATTTTTTAACTGAGTTAAATCAAACTAAAAAAAGATCAACAATGTCTCAATATTTTGCACCTTAATATCAAAATAATTGTCTTAACCTTTCCTATTCTTAGAGGAATGTGATCCTCATAATCCAAAGTTCAACGTTAATAGAATGAAATTTAAAAAATAATTCTTTATGTCTAAACTCAAACTCATTCTCAAAGATTTATTGTTAAAAGTTTTTTCTCTCTATATCATTCACCACACTCTTAGGTTTGCGCGATAAGGACCACACAACGAATCCCTTGCTTGGAATGAGTTAGGTCTAAAACATATTGACCCTGTTTATTCTCCCTTTATTTTTTTGTTGGCAAAGATGTTATTCACCTTGTTAAACAATTACGTTTTCCTTACTCTGGCTGAAGAATAAAAATTGCTTGTTGATTTTTTTAGTTATATCTACTTTTTCAACTTCAAAATAACGTACAATTTTCTTAGAAAATAATCGTAACATTTTCCTTTGAAAAACAGGTTGATTCTTACCATATTATTGGGCCGAATATAAATAGCATCAAATGAACGGTTTCTCATCATTGAATATATGGAAAAAACAGGGAATTACTAATTGCACCCCAAGAGTTGATAATAAGCTTGAAAACAAATTCACTACTATAGGGATGATAATAAGTTATGCCGAACTACAGTTTGCATAATTAGATTTGACTTGCTCAAAAAATATAAGGTCAAAGTCTGATTTGATCTAACCTTCTTGAAAATGTGATATGACATGTTAATCCACTTAAATACATTGTATCCTTTAATTTATATTGAATTAGTCATTTTATTCCATATATTTCTTTTAATATAAATTAATTATCAAACATGATTAATTAATTAAAATTATATAATAGAAATTAAACATTAAGATTATCTAAATCTTAATTTTTCAGAAATTCTACTATTTCATATACTAGTAAAGCTCCTTCCCACACGGTTTGAATTCTACTTCTTCATTTTTCAACACTATTGGAGGCAATTTGGTTTGGATCAGATGCGTATAAGGCAGGTTTCTTGGTTAAAAGATGGTTGTTCTCACATATTTACAGTTGTGCATTGTTATTAAAGAGTATACATATAGTAAAAAACAAGTACACATAAAACTGTTGGAATGTGTTGATTCAAATCTGTATTAGACTATATACCCGTTGGGGTATAAAAGTTTGTTACGAGTTAGTTATGTAATCTAGCTAAGTTTGTTATGTTTGTTTAGATAGCTTACTAAGCAAGCAATGTGAGTAAGCCTCTTATGAAAGGAATGTTGTAATCACTTTTCACTACTAATGAAATTCATAAGTTTACAACAATAATTCTCTACTTCTTCTCTTTCTCTCTTTTCATTCTCTCAAAATCAACACAAAATAGTTACTTTGTTCCAACAAAAACTTTAGTCCTTCCTTCAAAAAAAAAAGTTTATATGTCATCACATTTCTAATAATTGCTACCGGGCATTTTTTTGACATTTTTTGTTACAAGCCATAAATTGCAAATGATATATACAATGTTTTGTAAAAATCAAATGATTGTTACAAATTGAAATGTCAAAGTAAATGTGAAAACTAACCGCTTTTGCAAGTTTATGAGCTATGTTAGTTTGTATCGGAGAAAACTCAAGAGAAGAATTGTTACAATTGGAAGGTAATTGGAAGGTAAAATAGCTCTATAACTAGTCAAGATGCATTCTGTCAAAAAAAGACTACTCAAGATGGATCCTAGTTATGTGGTATCGTGATGAATTAAACGAGTCCACCATCACACTTTTGAGTCCGTAGAAGAAAAAAAACACTTGCTTGACTCCACTGCTGCTAGTAAGCCAAATTCCTCCCCTACAATGTTCTATACCTGATTGGTGCATTTGAAAATCAACCCATTAAATGAATGAGTTACATACTTACAGCTTGAGATTAGCCAAAAAAATAATGATTACATGTATTTTACAAAAATCACATAATAACATCTAAAATAAAATATTGTTATCACACAACTAGTTGATGAGTCCCTTTTAAGAAAAAAGTAGTGCTCTGATGGGTGAACACAAAACTAACAAGAATTGTGACTCGAATTTCCCTTTTTTTTACTTTTTACTTATGCATATATTTATTTAAGAAAAACTATATCGTTTTCCTACATGGGGAAGAAGGAGGGGAGAGGGAAAGAAAACTAATTTTTATTTTCCCATGATGTATTTTTGGTTTCTATATTAGAAAAGACGCTCAATCACAATATAGAACTGGTATTATTTTTCTTTTGCACTCAATTAATTTTAATTGAGTTGTAAGATGGCACTGTTAGTAGTATCAAGAGAAGTTAATTAAAAAACAAATAGAATACTAAAAGGAAACGCGACATTAAATCCTAAACAAGAAAACGTGTTGTGTTGTTGTTTTTGTTGAATTCTTATTCTTTGCTTTGTAGCTTTTGAAAATAGTAGTACCATGAAACATTATTTCCGTTTCAAAAAATGACATCATCATCTAATAATAAGTACATAATAATGGCCCCGAATGATAAAAATGCGACATACTTAGAATTACAGTCACAAATTAGTAACATAACTGAATTTAATGAGCATTACATTGTCCCAATTTTGTAGATGAACGAAAGTCATTGATTAAAAAGCAAATAAGAGAGAGAAATAGGAGGGGGAGGGAATTAAAATTAGGGTGCAAATGAAAATGAAGAAACATAAAGAGAATCAATTAATAATGATGAGTAGTAAGTAGTATATATATATAATTGATGAATGAATGAGTGTTGGCAAACATACATGAGAAACTGATGATGATGATGACCTAACTAAGTAATTAAGCATGGTAAGTAGTAAAATATTATTTGAGAGTAAAGAAGAAGAAGAAGAAGAAGAAATTAAAGTCCCAACCTCAAATCAAGAGTGAGGGGAGAAGAAGAATGAGGATGATTATCATCATCAGGAGGTGGAAAAGGGAAATTCAAATCAACGACATTAACACTACTAGACATGTTGTTGTTGAATGCAGTTGCAGTTGCAGTAGAAGAAGAATCGAATGGTACTGCTGGTGTGGTGGGTTCCCCTTTTTCCCAATGACACCTCTTATGACCACCGAGTGCTTGTCCAGTGCTAAATACCCTCAAACATATGCTACACTTGTGTCCGACTCCATTAATCTCGTTATTATTACTACTATTAACCGCTTCCCCTTCCACGTCACCACCACCACGAGGCATGATTGGATCCGATGAATCAACAGCAACAGCAACAGCAGCATGATCTCCTCCAATTCCTTGAGGAGTAGAAGAAGCGGTTATTGTTGGTGATGAAGTTGTATTGGCGAAACAACCCTTGACATTCTTGTGACTAGCCCTGTGTCCTCCAAGTGCCTGATGGGATCCAAATACTTTGTTGCAACACGAACACACAAACTGATCATCCACCAATGTTGCTTTCTTGTTCTTGTTCTTGTTCTTTGGATTTGAATTTGCAAGTAAGAGCAAAGAAGCGGCAACCTCCTGTTCTTCTGGAGTGTTGATGGAAGAGTGTTGTTGTAGTCTTCTGAAATTAGGAGGAGGGTTAATGCCTCTCCATTGACGCTCAGGATGACAACGCATGTGACCAAAAAGAGCCTTCCATGACCAGAATATCTTACCGCATTCAGTGCAAGTACGAGCAATGTTGTTGGATGATGATTCCCCACCGAATTCCTTACGCTTCTTCTTACCAGTAACAGAACATGGATGATCACCACTACTATTATCTCCACCTTTCATTCTCAAGAGAAATAACCAACAAACCAAAAGTTATGACCAATACATGCAATCCACTTATGTACACTCCCTAGCGGTTACTTCAACTTCCACTCCTTTTCCAATCGACGGTTTCTACTTTTTCTTTTTCAAATCTCACCAGTCACGATTGATTAGTTATCAATCATATGGAGCATTACAACTTTTCAAATACGCATGCATCTATCACCCATCAATAAACCTCATACTTAAATTAAATGCTGTGTCATAAAGTTTTAACCTTGTCATCAAAAATTGAGACTATTAATTTATTTCACATCCTGTATTTTTCTATGTAATCACATTATATTTTATATACATCATTTTTTTTTTGCTTACACACTATCTATAAAAAAAGTTAATACTAATATCTAATCCATTATATATATAAAAATAAAAACTCATAAATAATCATCTACCGCAATATGAAAAATTTAATGAATTAATGACTAAATTTGAATGTGTAAACCTAAAATGTAATTAATTACTGCACACGCACAATAAGTTGGCACATGTTTTTTTGTGGTGGTCGGGGTTTGAACCCCAGACCTTGCATATATTATGCATTGTCCCTACCAAGTGAGTTAAACTCACAGGGACAAATACATGTTTAATTGAGATGGAATGGTTCATTGGAGCTCAAAGAATGTTTAATCATTGTGTAATTTTAAGAAAGTCTAAAATAAATCTATTTTAATATATGGAAGTGTTGTAAGTTTTGAATATATTTCTCAAAAGTTTTAATCATACTGTCTTATGATTTTAAGTGAGAAATATATAAATATATTTTTGTTAGAAAATTGTTTTATTAGAGATAATTAGTTTTTGACTAAGTCTTTTCCACATTTGCTAAACTATTTCACCATTAAGGTCATGCGCATAGAACATTGAACAAATGACTCAAAAAAATTGAAATTTGTCACTTGAAATTAAGACATCAAACACTTAGCTGACACTTCATGACGCTGAAAGATAATGTTAGACTAAGGTATAATTTAACATATTGCTAAAATGAGCTACAAATGTGTTTGTCTATGTTGGGAACAATACCTTCGTGAAACACTCTAGTTGTTAGAACGATTTTGTTGTTTGATGAGCTCGTATCCTACTAAGATTAAGTTGTTCTGTCCTGAGTAAGGTATTTGAGTTGTACCATAATCTTTGTAGTGGCATTGAGGCTTCCCTAGAATTAAAGAGTTGTTCCTTGATGTACGCATAGTTGATACAGTGTCAGCTAAGGCTTTATTTTTTGGTGGACGTCTTAATAATAACGGATTATATGATTAAACACCTAAAATTTTGCACGAACTAAATGGGTGATCGTGTTGTTGACTATTGGTTAGCCTGAATGTGATATCTTGTTTATAATTCAACTGTAGAGTCATTAACCCAACAAAAATAAAAATAAAAAATTCACCTAAAATTTCAACTGTTGAGTGAGATCCATTTACTGAAGGACATTCTCGAAAAGTATTGTATTGTTTTGTATAAATGAAGCAAAAGCATTCCATGAAAAAAACTCCAGAAATGAATTCAAAATAAATACACAGCGGTATTAAAAAGAATGACTTTGGATTTTTCACAGGAATGCAAACCGAAGTGATTTGTCATAAATACTTCTATTTCTAAGTAATAATCGATCTGGTGTTAACTGGTTCATATCGAATACGACAAGAAAATACAACAGAAAATAAATGGTTTTAGATACTAAAACATTCAATTGGAAAATAAATGGAACTTTCACACTAAATCCAGTCCAAATTATTCAATATATAATAATCATTTATGGTAAACTGCAAACTAATTTCCTGAAGAATCATCATCTTCATAAACAAAATATTTGATAAATACTCCAAAGAGTTTTGAATATGATAATAAACTAAATAATGGAAAAAAGGGGATCAAAATCCAACCAAAACAGTTAGCTGCATTGATGCTAGACCTCAAAAGTCAAATCTCAAATGACTCTCCTGAGCTCTCCAGTATTCAGAGCGTATTGGCGGTGCTGGGACAAGATTGGCGCCACCTGAACTGCTGCTAATATTGAAGCTAAGTCATCAGAAGTGGATCTCTTATGTTTCTTAGCTGCATGCAGAATTGTTTGCAAGATCTGCAGGGGATCCCCATGGCTGACAACCAAAATCGCACATCTGCATGATGTGGAACGGAATGAGATTAATTGGTACTAGAATATGAATAAAAATACCAAAACATACTTATAGAAATAAGAGAAATATTGATGTTGAATAACCATAGATGAAATACCCCGTGCACTAGATCACAAGCCAAAATAAAATATTCACTATCTGAAACTTTGAAAAGTATTTGCATGTTACAGTGAATGTTTTGTCAGCTTGAACTCACTGCAGGGCCCAAATCAATATGTTGCACAAAGCTTGTGCTAAAAAAGACACAAATGATATTTAAAGGCAGAAATGGGTACCCTTCAAATTCTGATTCGATAATGGCCATTGTTTTTGCAAGTCTACAGGCAACATCCTTAACACTTTCCCCTCCTTCGGGCCCAACAAGAGGATCTTTCTCATCTATTTCCCAGATCTGATCATACTGTCGATAAAAAATGAAAAGAAGAAAATGAGTTTCACAAACTACGGTTGGTTTCAGCATACTTGTATAAAGGGGAACTTTGTGTTAGAAAGCTCCTGTCATGGCAGAGTTTATTGAAGCAATCTTAGCTTTCATTGTTAGAAAATGATTCGATTCGATGTCTTAAAACTGAGGACAAAGTAGGCACATAGCAACAACTTCAACTGTTGCAATGAAGCTACAACTACAGAATATGTAAGCAGTGGGGACTAAATAGACTTGATCAGAATCCAGGTATTGTTATAAATATGAAAATTTGATATTACAGATAATTATGGTGAAAAGTGGCGTTAATCACAGCTACCTACCTTATGATGAGATAAAAGCTCAAAGGAAGGACCAAAGTAGCGTTCACGAAGATCTTGGATGACCTTACACTGAGGGCCATCGAAAGGAATGTTCAATGAAGTTGCAACAACATTAGCAGTGTGGGTTGTTCTTGAAAAAGGGGAGTAGCAAATGCGCACATTAGCAAGTGGTATATTATTAGACTCTAGTTCCTGTCCAATAAATAAAATTGTTAGTTAGTTAGTTAGTTAGGTTAAAATTGAAGAAGAAATAGATAGGTTACCTTTTGAAATGAATATCCAGCGAGTTGTGCTTGATTAATGCCGTCGGAGGCCAATTGGAATTCAGGGAGAATACCATTTTCCTGTGAATTAAACATATCATGATTATAAATGAAACATAACATAACGTGATTCTATAAAATTGTTAGTTAGTTACCATGGAAGAAACAATGAGGCCTCGCTCGTTAGGAATGCTTTTCCCATGCCTCACAATCCAATATCTGTTCTTCAATACTGACATTCTTTTTTCTTTTAATTAATTCCGTCGTCGATAATGTTTTCCTTTATTTCTCGCTAACCACTCTTCTTCTTCTTCTTCTTCCCCTTTTCCCCTTTATTCTTTATGATTTATAAATAATTACTTATGGTTTAATGGATATACACTTATGATGTAAAATTATTTACAGTATTAAAAAAAATGGTTACACTCCAAAATGATCAAGATATCCTTAAATTTAAATTAAATTCGCAATTGTCTTTATGTTCTTTATTCACATTGAATTGAAAATACATTTATGTTGAATTTCTACATTATCAAGAGTTCAATAGTATGTTTATTAATGTTATTTCACTCATTTTCTTAATTAAGTAACAAATTAAGATAATATATATCGTTCATTTTCTTAATTAACAACCAAATTAAGATAGGTATCTTCCAAGTAGATTAGAAAGAAAACTATGACTTTCCAACAGTAGGAGCATCAATCATTTCTAGAATGTCATATTTTAATTTAATGAACAATGTCACAAATCATTCACAAAAATAAAAAGCTTCATCATACAGTCATCATTTTGCATCATAATGATCAGCCGGGTTATAAGTCAAAATCACATCCCAAACAGTCCATAAAACTAATCATGTTAGGATATTGTTTAGAGAAAGAGTATTTCAGTCAAAAATGTAGGATCGGATGTATTCTAGAAACCTTACATCAATCACTTGAACTCGACTTTATTTAAAGAAAGGCTAGTGTACATTGAATGACATGGCTTCACTAAATGATGTGATGTTTTATCATTGGCCAAAAGTCAATACCAAGACTGGGACCAATTCTCGTTTTTTCAGCATGGGAACGGTAGAAGTGTCGTTTATATAATAGTAACGTTGTTTTCCTCGGTGTCTGATCAAAAGGGATTAAACATACACCAGTTCAACTTTATAGTTTATACTAAGCACTAACAGAAAGCAAAAATTAACTCTCCATAATCTATATACTGGCACACTGCCAGGATCCTACCATATAAAATTACCATTGCTCTATTTTGGAAAGGCAGTCAAATGCCAGATTAACTGACATTCACATAAATTTCCTGCTGATGCACACAATTGGTTTCGTTTTCAAAATAAGAGCCATTGATACCTTCTCAAGTTAAATTCGTTTTCAGAATTGTTTGTGTCTAACAAACCAACACGTAATGTGGTCGTGATACGCTATATTTAACGCAATAAATTTCACATAAAGTGTTGGTATTTACACCAAGGATTACATAACCAGGATGGTCTGCTTATCTCTGCAATACTTGACTGTACTAAACTACATCTGATGTACTATGGATAAGATTGGGAACTGATTGATCACGAAGTGCTTCTAAAAACAATTTCCTACATAAGCACTACAGAAAAACCAAAAATCTAATTATTATTTTGTTGAACCAACCAAAATTCTAATTTAACATCTAAATACTGTATCCTGTGCAGAGAACATCCTGTAAAACTTCAGATCCATGATTTCATTGATATTCTTCATCTTAATAATTAAGAACCCATCTGCAAACATGAGTTACAAGATATAAATATATATATGCACGGCAGACTATGAAGAGCATAACCACATAATATTAACCAGTAGAGAATATATAGAATAGTAATGTTGTTTTTCTTATTGTCTGATTAAAAGGGATTAAACATGCACTAGTTAAACTTTATAGTGTATACTAAGAAAGCAAAAATTAACTCTCCATATACGGGAACACTGCCAGGATCATGCTGTATTTTTTGTTTTTATTTTGGAAAGGCATTCAAATGCTTGATTAACATTCACATAAATTTCCTGCCCATGCACAAAATTGATTTTATTTTAAAAGATAAGCCATCCTTTCCTTCTCCAGTTCTTAATTCCTATTAGTGATTGCTATAATACAAGGAACTCATTATGGTAACTTACTTTTCCTCACTCTAAGTCACTTTTTCCCCTCAAACGTTTTAGGGTAAGGAACATAGATCGGGCAAATAGACATGTGAAACCAATGATAGAAATTAAAAAATAACAATAAATTACTCAAAAGTTGAGTGAAAAGTAAAGACCACTTTTTCTCCTCAAACGTTTTAGGGTAAGGAGTAAGCAGCAGGCAAATAGATGTGAAACCAATGATAGAAATAAAATAATAACAATAAAATATTCAAAAGTTAAGTGAAAAATAAAGACCAAGAATGATGTTAATTACGTTTATTCATAAAGCACAGATGCATTTGGAATTAAACAAATACACACTGACCTCTGCAGTCTGAAAATCCTTGTGTAGAAACCACCACGGACCATTCTTTGATAGTAATCTGAAAATGTAAAGGCATGAACTGTTCAACAACAAAAAAGAGCTTGAACGGTACAACTAGAAGATGCAACAATCGAGCCATGCCATCTCGCATCAGTAAATCTAATTAAGTAGGGGATGATACTATCACTTCCCATAGTGTATACTATCGCCGGACAAATGCTTTACAATCTTCAAGATTTGACAATAAGTCTAACCGAAATCAACTATGGACTCAGATTTTCAACCATCTCAACAAAACAGGATTAAATCAAGGTGCTAGTACAATTTAAAACGAAACTATACTATATCATTCATACTTTAATATTTAAACAACATACAAATGAGTTGCTCTAATGTAAGGAAACATCACCTTTTTTGCCGTATTCGTGTCGGATATCCAACAGATACGTCAAGATACAATCAAATTATGTATCAAAAGAGAAAGCGATACGCCATAAGAAACAGCACAGAGCATTGTTTCTGTTTCCATTCTGGCAGTGGCCAGCTTCCTCTGTTTTTCTAGCACAGACATTGTTCTCTGTTTTTATACACCGACTTGCTAGCTTCACTTGCCGCTTGCAGTTTACGACGAGTCGACAACTTGCTCTGCTTCCTTTTTTGAAAAATCCATTCATGATTGTAATGTCTAAAAATTCTATGCTTAGTTAAGATTTTGGAAAATTATATTTCTATTTTATATTTAATAATATTTTGTGAAATTTTAATTTTTGTACAAACATATCCTATATTTTCTAAGGAACTACGTATCGCTGAACCGGATACATATCGTACCCGATGCTTGTCTCGTATTTATGCATCATAGATGAGTTGTCATGCGCGCAACATGCATAAACTAACTATTCTAATATAAGATGGACAAATAGCTATGCGTTAAAGTAGCCACCTTAAATGGATAGATTACATATTTACCTATTTTGACAGGAAAGAAACAACATGAAACCAAAAAAAAAAATGAAAAATTTCTTCATGATGATCACATGCATGGATGCAGCATTAATTTGTCATTTTACCTGACAAAACCAGCTACTACACGGAGTCCCATGAAGAGAGTCAATCCACGCCATACGCCGCGAAGGCCAAAATGTGAAGGGGAAAATACCAAAAATGCTGAGGAGACTGCTCCCACAAACATCTATGAAGCAATTTTCATATAAATTATCCTTGCAAAACATATTACTAGGGCAGGAACATTGTAACAAATTTCAACAAAAAAACTTACCATGGAGAAAGCAGCATATCGGAAATCAGAAACACCATAATGGAGACCATCAAAAATATAAGCCAGTGCATTAAGAGGTTGAGAAGCACTGACAAACTGGCAACAAACACATATATGAGTTTTAGCAATGTACATAAACATCTGAGGCAGACATAGAGAAGTGCTGACAAAAAAAAAACAAGACAATACATACCAACACTCCAGTTCTGACAACCTGCAAGACTTCAATGTCCTGGGTAAAAAGGGTAGCTAAAGATCCAAAAGATGCCCCCAGAATTGCAGTCAAGCAGATGCCTGTCAGCAATCCAATCTGGAAAAGGACGTCATCAGGTTCTCAAAGAAATTCATAAAACATTATTTAACACAGTTAAACACCCATAGCTTTCCTAAATTGTAAGAATAATTAAAGAATGGAAGCCATCAAAGGCTCAAAACTTAATGCATAAAAGGGAAATCACTTACCTTTAATACAAAGTGAGTAATTTCCTTCACAGCTTTGTATTCATGTCTTGATAGAGAACTTGCAATTAGGGCCTATGAATAGTAAGATAGAAGTATAAGAAAAAAAGACATGCAAACAAAAAGACAGTAGTGAAGAAAATGATTGCCAAGCTTAAAATAAACTAGGATGTTAAATTGTTAAAAAGTGACACAGACTGAAATCTTAGCAAAAGTTCAACGATGCCTGTCTAAATAAAAGGTAACAACTATGACAGAATATTTTTGTATGCCGTTATAGTCAGCCTTTTGTTGGCTTAACTAATTTTATTGCAAGACACCCTATAACTATTACCAGTTTAAGAAAATGAAAATAAAAACAGTACACAAGGCAGGGGGGGTTAAATCGAAAGAAAAGGTAAAAAAATGAACATGTTTTTAGATAAGGGATGATTTAATACCTGACCAGATACCGCCAATGCATCTGTAAGAAGGGAAACAGCTAACCACACTTGCATGCATATTTGATGTGCAGCCATAGCTACGGGACCATGACGAGCAGCCATTGATGTCCCCAATGTAATGGTTGTAAGAACAGCAAGTGTTCTTCCAAGAACGAAACTACCTATAGAAGGCCACAGATCATAACTGAAACATCTAGATTAACCTAACATAAAGCTAAATAATGTACACCGTAAAAAAGTGAAATGTTCATGTGAAAACTTAGTTTGCTACCAAAGAGAAAGATAATTCAAGACAGATAACAATAATGCAAGACAGTAAATGCAAAATGCATGGCAGAAACAGTAATTCATTTCATCATGTGACAAAATGTTAAAATCAAGTAAAAAATAAAAATAAAAGACCTACGGAAACCAATTTGTTCTGTTAATCCTATTGCCTGAAAATTGAAAAGTTACAAAAAGAAACCAGAAAGAAAAAATAAAAAGGAGGCTCTTTTTGCATGGAAATAGTTGTTGAGATCTCATTTAGCATCTACTAGTGATCTTTCCTTTCCTTTCCTCTTTTTCTAAGGGAGGGAAAATTAGTTTAGGAGTACAGCCAAATGCACTCTTTGAACTCAGGTCTTAGCAACACATAACAAGTAAACAGAAACCCTGAGAAAGAGAAAACTGCTTACCAATTTACCATACTTATCACATAATTACCAAACTTATCACATAACAAGTGAACACCAAATGCACTCTTTGAACTCAGGTCTTAATGGCACATAACATGTAAACAGAAACAACCAAGAAAGGAACAGCTCCTTACCAGACTTAATATAACTGCCAAATTGTAGGTTTCCCATTTTTGGAGGTAGTAACACAGCTCTCTTATTTAGACACCATATCATCAACAAGGTCCCAATATATCTGAGACATGAAAGTTCCATCATAATTAGAGTTAGATTTAGTCCACAAATAGAGAAAGAAAAGAATGCATTTGAAAAGGTCATACTGAGAGAGAACAGTTGAGATGGCTGCACCGGCTACACCCAACTTAAGGTAATACATAAGTAAGGGAAATAAAAAGACCGCTGAAAGATTACCAATGCCTGCAATTTCATAAATGTATTAGGAAGACGTGTGCATACAATATCCGAATATCAAGAATATGATTTTAAAATGTAATCATTCTTTGAAACACAGTAAAACAACAAGCACCCTTAAGATATCGAAAAATAAAGTTATCCAGTTTTTGAAGGATGGGTGGCTCGGAATTAAATATAAATTCCAACAAATTAAAACATTATTAATAAACTCTGTTCACTCTTCAGCGAACAAACCATGGATACTTTTTCCTTTACAAGTTGCATTCAGTCACAATAAATGTTGGATGAGAAAAAGAATACGATAATAACACGACCATTTCTCCTCTCAAAAGCTGCCCACTTAACTTTCCATTTACATCATATAGCAAACTTAATGCATTATTTTATATAGAAATTCAGTTATCAGTATAAACATATTCCAATATGATCAATCAAGAAATGATGCAGTGATTGGTAATATATTTATGTAATAGATTTATGTAATCTCATTAAATAATCATAACAACAACATCTACCACTTCAACAACTACAACTTATTCATGAATAGTGATTGAGTATAGTAAGAGCCTTCAAAATGATAGTAAAAAAAAACAGAAAAGATATTCAAACACACAAAATTAGCAAAGAAACACACATTAAACCGATCACTTGCCTAGACATATAACGGGAGTTTTAGTATCCTTAAAACCACGAAAAATTCCTTGAAGAGCCAAAGAAAGCACGACTGCAGGAGCACCAAACGCTCTCAAAGAGAGAAATTTTTGTGCGGGAACAAGTGTTGGATTTTCCTGTTACAAAGTAGAATCATTCAAAAAGGAGATTACAATCCATGTTACAGTCTTGTAATTCACAATGAAAAGAATCCTGCATTCAACTAAATAGGCACGAAAAATGATTAGCAACATACCGCTGCTACACCAATTAAACGAAGAAACATTCCAGACCCAAAATACAAAGCTAAAGCCTCAAAAATGCCAATCCCCATAGCTAATAACAAAGCAGTGGAGACAGAGGAGAGTTGTTTTCTTTGATAAACTGCTTGGAAAGGGTTAGCATTCCCACTAATTTCTATACTATCATTCCCAGAAGAAATGTTGGACATGTCTTGGGCAACGAAAGAAGTAGCGACACTAAGAAGTGGAATGTTAAAAAGTTTAGAAATGATGTTAAAGATGACAACAGAAACACCAGCAGAAGCCAATTCAAGAGTACCGAGACGACCAATGTAAGCAGTTTCCATCAATTGTGCAATTGGGTCAATTGCTTGTCCAGCAAGGGCAGGCAAAGAGAGTGATATAATCTCACGTTTCACATCTGATAATTCATTTTGAATTTGATTGGATGGTAATTGTTCTTCACTGTGACAAATTGCATAAAAAAATAATAAATAAATAAATAGAAAGTGAAAATTGAAATTAGAAATGAAAAGAGAGGGGACTTACGGAGTGATTTCGGCGTCGTCGTCGTCATCTTCATGATGAGAATCAGTTACGAGAGAGTGTTGTTGATTAACGTGAGGAGGAGTAAAAGCGAAACAGGGTTTTGGAGAAAAGGGTTTAGAGCGAACAAGGGTTGTTGTTCTTGTTCTTCTGAGTGAAATTAAGTGTGGGCCATTAGTGTGACCTACTACTGCTACTGATACAAATTTATTACTACGACTTTGGTGATTGAATAAGGTGAAACCGTGACATTGAGAAGCAGTACCCTTCATGTTCATCAGGCGATGCAAATCACTTTCAACGATAACAAACTATTATAACCGATAAAATTTATTTTTTGCTTCCGAATTAGACTTGTTTTATTTTCGTGGGTGAATAACACAATGAAACAACTTCATAATAACACATAGAAATTTCTAAAAAGTCCCCGGTGATACTTAACTACCATTCAAACCGGCAGCTCTCCTTCCATTTTTCCCCACATTTGAACATGTTTTACACATACTTAAACAAATTTCTCACTCCTTTTCATCCAATTGCAAATTCATGAATATAAAATATACGAAATAATATTTAGCATGATAAAAATAAAGCGGAAGAAATAATATAAAACGTACGAAAATGTCGTAGAAATACGAAACGGTACGAAACATGTCATAATAATACATCACCATCATCATAGTCAAAATGTACCCAAAAAAAGAAAGCATAATCAGAATCAACCATGCTGCCTACGATGTCTCTGCCCCCTGCGTTGCCTGACAATCTGATACGTAAGGGCAGGGCGACTAGTACTGCCAACCCGTATCACCTCTTGAACAGTCTCCTCTTTAGCATCTTGCCGCTCCTGGTCACAATATTATCAGCTATTTGCACCACATCCCTGATGATCGTCAGTGTTCAGACATCTCTTTGGCATGCTCCTTCTCTATAATCTGCTCCACGTTCGCCGACCTGGGAGGAGATCCTTCATCATGTGGGAGAATACGAGGGTGAAAGACTTTGGCATACCAAGCCATGTAGCCAAGCTCATGATGACATGCTCTCTGACACCTCTGTCTCCAATCAGGGTAGAACCACGCAACGGGGGTCTATCAACACAGTAGCCAGCATCTCCTTATCAATCAGGATAGAACTAATGGTCTCTGTGTGCCATCTTTCACACAAAGCATGTACCATGGCATGGTTCACAGTCGAATACCCGATGTATATCAAATCATGTAAGCCAGACGCCTCCACAGGATCCCAGAACCACCTCAAACCCTTCTCCGGCTTAGAAAGCTCTCTCACCTTTCTCCCTGCATTTATACACTTATACTCCCCATCATACCACATCTGAAAATCAAATGAATTAAGACATTGTCACTACAAATTTTAAAGAATTTAGAGAATTTAAAGAATTACACTAAAAAATTTTAAGAATTTAAACACTTACATTATGATGTTTCACCCAAAGAGGGATCGTCGCATGCTTCGCGCAGTCGGACAACAATAGTGTGGTCTCAGGACCTCCAGGAAAGGGAGGCCCTACAACAAGGCAGAGCGGTATTAACGGAGCACGACGACGTCGCCGAGGCTCGGGCTGAGGCTCAGGCACAATATCATTTGTCGTAAGATAATCTACCTCAACATCATCGTCCTCTGCCACCTCCTCATTCTCTGCCTCCTCCTCATCCTCTGCCTCCTCCTGTGGCTGATAAAACATAGCCTCCTCCTCTATCTGATCATATCCAGCAAAACCCTCCTCATACCCAGCATAATCATGCGCTGATGTCGGATCAACCACCTGGGAGGAGTAATCCATCTGTGACATACGCGTTTTGGTCCACCCACTCCCTCCGAGCGTTAGCGGTACTCGCTTGTTTACCTTTGCGCATCCTGGCCTCTCTAATAAGCCTCTGCTGCTCATCCTCCTCCCTAGACATATTTGTGCATATACAAGATTAAAAAAAAAACATAAATAAATGGACAGTGTATTTAGGCATTTCAAAGGAACGTAAAGGTATACGGATATAAAGGATACATATTCTAGGCTTATATGATTTTGATTGATATTTGATAGATATATACATTATAACACAAAAATCCAAACTAATTAAACTAAGCAATTGAAGTTTTTCTAGGCATATATGATTATCATATCATTATGTCCAAACTAATCAAACTTGCCAAAAAAAGCAAAAATGCAAACTTATAATCATTATAACATATATACATTATAAAATTGAACATATTTGCCAAAAAAATTACACAAAAAAGCAAGATTTTCTCACTTAGGCATTTCATCAAACACCTTAAGTGCATTCTAAATTACTAGCACAATTAGTGTTATTTGAACATCTAAACAACTACATTGTACCTACACTTACTGTAAACAACAATTCCAGCATAAACAATCCATCAAAGCATCTAAATTATGCATAATTTGCAATTTTCTAACCTAACCTAAAGCTAACATTTTGCTCAAAATTATGAAAACTAACACCCTAAACAAACTACATTGCATGTAAATAGGAAGAAAAGAACTTACTTGTGAATTAATTGAAGAAATTGGGCTCAAATTCGTGCAATTGAAGTTTGGAGAAATTTGGAAGAGAGTTGAGTAGTGTTTCTAGTGTTTATGTTTTTGGAAAATGGAAAAGTGATGGTTCTGTTCTTGTTTATTCGCAGAACTCAATGATAGTTAACTACGTTGAGGCTAGCGACGGTTAAGTGATGCCGGTTTGACAAATGGTAGTTAACTACCGTTGAAAACTTTTAAGGAATTTCTATGTGTTAATATGACGTTTTTGAAGTCAGAAGAACAATTTTCAATACTTAATTCAAACCATCGTCCAAAGCCCACAAAATAACATTTTCTTGGTTACTACCATTCTCCATTGCCCTATTCATTTTCTATTCAATAAATCATCAATTTTATTTTTTGCTTTAATTCTTCATTTATTCCACCAAATTTATATTTATTCATATTTATCACTTAAACAATATTTTAACGACTAATCTCATAAACAAAGGATCAAATTTAAAATAGGTTGTTAAAATATAAAGACTACTTAATTTAAATATCATGATTAACTTAACAATTTAATATAGTTATGGACCTTTTTTATATATTCATAAACTTTTATAACTTTTTAAGAAAGGCTCTTAAGAAGATAGAAAATTAACCAAACACATTTGCGAAAATTACATCCACAAAAATATTTTTTATTAAGTAAATATTTTATTTTATTTATCAACGTCTAAAATAATTTATCTTGTTGTACTTTATTTTAGAGTAGTTTTTGAGTGAAGATTCTCTCTATTCATCAAAAAAATCGAAGATGTTATTCTTGTTAAAAAATTAAAGATGTTATTTGAAAATTGAAAAAATTTAGACACAAAAAATGATAGTACTCCTACCATTAAATTGGCTCCTACAATTATTAATTATATATTTTTTAACTTTTTGTATCTTTCTCTTTTTAAATGGAAAAATTAAAATTCTCATAAATATAGTAACTTGTAGTTTGACCATCTTGAGAACTGTTGAGTTTGTGGAATCTAACTTATGATAATTAATGGTCAACCCTTCTCTCATTTTTTTTTTCTTTTTCTGAAAGAACTCTTCTCTCATTCTTAGCTTGCTTGATGTCCCCCTTCTTTTTTTTTTTTTTTTTTTACAAAGC
>Ga0315914_1003874_pt1 | contig 22547 bp, 7 predicted proteins | sample MpolenodulesMG_FD_203920 | JGI IMG/M metagenome (GOLD analysis project Ga0315914, IMG submission 203920) | Medicago polymorpha root nodule microbial communities from Los Angeles, California, United States - elongated nodules | ecosystem: Host-associated > Plants > Roots > Nodule | place: USA...
ATTTATTTTTCTCTATATATATATATATATATATATATATATATATATATATATATATATATATAGAATAGATTTGTATGGATTTAGATTGATCAATCAAAATGTTATGGAGTATAGCGCAGGTTGAGACTTGTAGTTTAACACTGGTAAAACAAAATGGGACGGCATAATATGACTCATTGATAAGACCAATTTTTAGTTTATACAAGATAGTTTATAACTCATAAACCCTTATAATTAAGTATATTTATTTGGTGACATTTATTTCTTTCGAGCTTACATCAAATTTTACTACTTTCTAATGTTTTTTGATATGCTTTTGCGTTTAAGTTTATAGTTTATCATTTTTCCACGAGTTTTATCCTTATTTGTCAATTCAATTGTTATATTCTTTAGGAGAAGCAATTCAATTGTTAATTTTAACTTAGTTGTTGTTATCTAGGTTACCATCGATCCATTTTAAATATATTATCTATCATCTAGCTTATCAATTATCGGCTACTTCTTCGCAAATAGAATTTGTGTGCAGTATGTTGCTCTATTGACACATACACACCTTTCCCCTCCTCACTCGATCATAATCTTCTCATAAAGATCACATGTTGATCACGACTATTATTCTAGAACGATCTAAACGATTTTTCTACCAAAACTTATGAGCGTTTTTTATGTAAAAGGGCCTCTTCTTTTAGGAAAAATTAAGGTACGTGTTCATTTCATCATCTCTTAATCACCTCGTTCTAAAATCGACTAGTGAGTTGAAGTATTTCAAATATCACCCTCATCGAAGACTCTTCGACTGTCGTGCTCCATTGTACTCAAGTTATCTTGGTCAGAACTTGTGACCTCTCTGTATCAAGTATAATGAATTATATAGAGAAATATTAGTGCAGTTCCGTGTATGTGCCCTAAAATCAGGGCATTGTCAAACTATTACATTGGTTCAATATGCGGTCACATAGTCAACACATTTATTTATTTTGGATCAACATTGGAGGGTTTGGATTTGAAATTTGATTTAGTAATAGAGTCAAAATATGAGACATCTAATCTAACCACAATTAATTATTGAAATGTACCAAGTGCACTTTCCAATTTGTATGATGTTATACTATAGATGAAAATATTGCAGTGAAGTAATCAATATATCAAGGGTAGTGTTAACTTATGCCCTTAGGGCACATGTTAAGAAACCCAAAAGAAGAAATATTCCTTAAAATTTTGTGCATTTAATTCATTAAAAAATTAAATGCAATGCACACATTTATTTCTACTATTGATTCATTAACTTGTGTCTTAAGGGCACAAGTTAACATTTTCCATATATCAATAGTATCTTGGAAATTGAACTTTTCTTTTGTCAACTATGAGACTTAACGAGAAATAGGCATGTGGAAAGAAAAAAAGATTCCGTCTAATTGTTTTACGAATCTAGTTGATGAGTATCTCTCGACACTTTTAAGATTTAAAATTAATATTTTTAAAAAAAGTCAAATATTTTAATTTTTAATGAATGAAGTGCATAATTTTTTAATTAAAAATTTATTATTCAAGGCTTTTATCGAGTGTCTCACGGATATTCGTTAGCATTTTCTTTGTTTTAGATGTATTTATTTTTTTCTATCGACAACAAAAACATAGTGGAAAAGAGAACAAAAGACTGCTAAAAAGTTGTTAGTTAATTTTACACTGTTGTTCATTAATGTTCATTAAACGTTGATTGAAATTTCTTAACCACCAAGTGGGAAGGTTAGGGTGATTTAGGAAAAATTTTGTGCGCACCCCTTAAGGGTATATACGTCTTAAATCGAAAAAACTAATGTGTTAAATTTGATAATCTAATGATGTGAAAGAAGGAGAAAGATAGAGAGAAAATGAGATATTGAATAGAGGGAAAAAAATAAAAGATATCAATTTGTAATTAGATGTAATAAAAAGTAACAAGTTTTTATTAAAAAGTGATATGATTGTTACTTAATCAAAATTAAATGTTTGTATTTCTTAAACGAAAATTCTATATTTAGATTTCTTAACCAAGATCCTGTGAGCACCGGTCAAGAAGACCCATAAATTATATATGAATTATGAAGCCTTATAAAAGACATGTTATAAATCCAATTTGTGAAACGCAAAAAGCATCACGTTAGTTGCAGCACTAACTAATAATATTCAATGCCATAAAAATTGAAAATTGCCCAAAAGAAAGAAAGAAACCAGACACAACCACCAAAATGAATAGAATCTTTTTGAAAGGCAAAACGCATACTTTTCTTCTTTCCTACACAACTTAGAAAATTGGAAAAGGGAACCTTTTATGGTGAGGTTTAAGAGTCCAATATAATAAGCTTTGCAAAATGTAAAGATGATTTCTCTTTTGTGCAAAGGAGTTGTTTGAAGGAATGAGACATTCAACTTATAAGTTTCAACTACTCATATATATATATATATATCGAGGAACATATTTGAAATTTAATGAAGACATTTTTATTTTTATTTTTATAAATCTGATAAATAAAAAAGAATAGAGGAAGAGGGATATTAGTTACTCACAGTGTAAAAAGTTTATACCTAGATATAATCATATTCCAACATATATAGATTTTTTATGCTTATACAAATATTTTCGAAAAATTCTATGAGATTACACACTATTGTAAAAAAATATATTCTCTGATCACATTTATAAGGAAAATACAACTTTTTAGATTTATTGAATAACTAATGTATTTAGGCTATATATTGACCAAATACATCAATTATTCAATAAATCTAAAATGATGTTTTTTTGCTTATAAATGTGATCGGAGGAAGTATAATTTAGCATCTCATAATTTTTGTATATAGTTAGTCATTTTTTTTTGAACAAATCAAAATGGAATATGATATTAAACCAACAGTAGTCCTCCCAGCACAAGGCGTGCTAGAACATAACCACTCCACAAATTACAAAGTCACAATTGGTTCCTCGTTAAAAAGGGCCAAAAAAGCGAAGAAATTAGAAAATTACATAGAAACACCCATGCACAAAAGTGGGTGCCGACACCAACTGTGATAACAAAAGTGGGTTCCTCATTTAGTGCATAGTTATTACACAATTCTTTTTTTTATTTCTATAGAACATAGTGAAACCGATGAGAAATGGAAAATACATGTTCGAATATATCGAATGCTCCTACAACCTTTTATCACTCTCGAGCTGTGCTTTTGAGACAATTACTGCATAATTTTTAAATGCATTTTCTGTAAAGAACAAAAACAACAATTACAACAAAGAGCGATTGGATGAAATAATTCAGATTTCGTCTAACAACTGTTGTGAGCATAAATTCACTAAACATGTAGAAAGAAAGTTACAAAGAATGCATTAAAACGAACATTTTATTCTGTTTGGTCCATTATATTATCTTAAAATTCTTCTTCCATTACAATCATGATCTTAAAACATTGCACATGACAATCATATAATTTGGCTTTGAGACGTTCCTCCGAATGTTAATCTTATTGTGTGGTGTTGTTTACTTCGCAATCGCCTTCTAAGGAAAGACAATTTGTTTAAGAGGGCGGTGATTCCAGCTACTATTCAGTCTTGCGTGTGAGGTTGTGGTCACATGGAGGACACGGTTTATCTTTTTCCTCATTTCGACTGGTTTTGTCATATTTGGATCGATGTTTATGATTGGCTAGGCGATGACATGGTTGCTCCTTAACGTATCCCGAATCACTTATCTCATTTTAGTGTTTTGAGGGGTTTATGAAAATACGCACTGATATACTTCACTTGATTTGGTGTTCCATTGTTTGAATTTCATGAGAAGAAAGAAATGTTAGAATCTTCAAGAATAAAGATGAATCACGTTAATTTTGATTTTAGCAACCACATGTGGCGCCTCAATCATAATTTATGCTTTTAAGTACTTTTTAGCATTCTTTTCTTATGTTTTTTCCCGTTTGTTGACGTAACTACGCTTTTTCTTTACTTCTCTCTAGCACTCCTTATGCGGGAAAAATTAAGTTGTTTGGTTATATAATTCAATTTTAGCTTCTTAAAAAAAAAAAATCTTCCTCCATTTGAATATCAATCCAATTTTGGCTTTGTAGTTCAAATGCTGACAATTGAAATTTTTGTAAGGAAGTCACATAAACCCTTTTTGATTACAGATAAAAGAAAAAAAATAAAAAAAAACCAAAAGAGAAACTACGTCCTATGTAGATGTTCCTACAACATCTACTGACAGGGTCAAAGATAAACAAGACATCTACTCGACGAGAGATCCCATATGATTAGCTCTCAACTTGACAATAATATTTGCAAAAGAATTTTCTTCTCAAAGAATGTGGTGACAGGATATATCTCGATCCTTAACCAAATAATTTTAAATTATCTCCTAGAGGTTGGCATAATGATGGAACCTCTGTGTTTCCTTTGCCACTAACTGAACAACATGGAGGGAATCAAAATACATATGACTTTATTTAAATATGCTTTCCAACAAAGAGTAAATCATGTTAAAGCTTGGGTTCGTTAAAGCACTGCCATCAACATTTAGGATAATGTGTCATTGTCACCATGTCGCCAACACACTTCCCTCAAAGGTCGTGGATATGGTAAGAAATTGGAGCAACCAAATGCTCGCTGAGATGTATGGAGTTGGGGAAAAATAGAGGTAGTCGTAGGCGTAAACCATTTTGGTTCTATTTTATTGGGGTTAACCGTCTGGCTCTTAGAGGGAAGAAACCATGATAATTTGGAGTTCGATCGAAAATGAGTAAAGTTTGAAATAATTTTTGGCCTAGACTTTACTTATCTCCTACCATAGTTATAATTTTTAAAATTATTGAATTTTTGTTATTAATCAGAGGCTTTGATGAAAACTTACTAGGGATATTGATAAGAATATTTTAATTGTGATTTTGGAAAAAAAGAAGAATATTTTAATTTTGATCTTATCATTATCCTAGAATTAGAATAATTGTTTAAGGAAATTAATTAAAAGACATAAATGACATTTATTTGTTTTTGGATTTGAAAATGAGATTGAAACATTGTAATTCATTTTATGAATGAAAAATGTCCAATTTTATTAAGAAATAACATAAACTTTGTATTCTCTTTGTTGTTGGATTTGTTCTTAGAACTTATCGTTTGTGGTGTCTTTACGATTTATCAATTGAATATTTACCTCGATTGTGGTGTCATCCATCTTTTCATCATGCCGACTCTAAATTTAAATCATCGAATCGAAGCCGTCGAAAAATATTTATCTACTAATAATATATGAAAATTGAAGTACAACAAAATTTCATAATCATCCTCTTTAGAATTCATGATCTGCTTAATTTTATGTGCATAATGGTCATTTTGAAATATCTAATTTAATTGTTTTATAAAGAACTAAATTAATTTATCCATATATAAACATATAAAATCCGCAACGGGTGCGGTGCAAACATTGAACGGTGTTTTGTACATAAAATAAAAAGTTATTCAATAGAAACACAATATATTAATGTTTATATTTTGACAATATTAATGAGTTTTCACAATTTTATCATATCAACTTTCTCATATATTTACATTAAAAAAAAAAATCTGCAGATGAAACACATAAAATCTGCAATGGGTGTGATGCAAACATTGAACAGTGTTTTGCATATAAAATAAAAAGTTTTTTAATAGAACATTACATTAATTTTGATATTTTTAATAATCATGAGTTTTAAAAAAATTATTTTATTGACTTTCTTATATATGTATAAAAAATTTGTTTTCACGAACATAAGAAAATAGAATCCACAACATACTTGATTTAAATATTTAACATATTTTTCTATATATTAAAGAAATATTCAATAGAAATATTATATTAATGTTGATAATTTTATAACAAAAAAAAATGTTGATAACTTTCATTTAATATCCGAGTTTGAATCTAACATTGAGCATGCAACAATGTTAAAACTCTGAGCTTGCCGCCCATTTAGGTCGCACAATGCTCGAGTGATTAGTCTCTACAGTTGCGCGCAGAGATACTCGGTTTACACATACGGTACTAGTCTCTACAGTTACGCGCAGAGATACTCGATTCACACAAATTTACAAAAAAAAAAAACCCAAAAACTATTTTTCTTCTCTAATTAAATATTCATTTATAAATACATGAAAAAGTACCCATTTTTCTATTTCCAAAGTCTCTTCATACACACAACAACTAACTAGAAACTAGAAAAACCACCATAACCAGCACAAAACAGAATCAAAATCCAAACACACCATTTCATTTCATAATTCATATCAATTTTCATTTCAATTCACGTTCATGTTTTTCTCCAAATCAAATTCCCCAATTTAACCCTAAACCCTAAAAACTCACACAACACAACAATGGCACCGAAGAAGAAATGGAGTGCCTTTGGGTTATGGTGTTGTTGCGTGATCGTGATCTGTTGTGCTAGGGTTTGTTCATCTGGTAGATCCGATAAAGAAACTCGTGATAGATTTTATGGTAACATGCTTAATTCTACTGCTCCTGAATCTAATGATGGTTCTTTGGCTAAAATGTTCGATCGTGTTCTTGAGAAAGAGTTTTCTGAAAATGATCAACCTGAAGGTTTGATTTTTTTTTCTTTTTCATTTCGATGATTTTGTATTTTGGTTTTGTTTGGGTTTTTGAGATCATAGTTTTATAAGTTAGGTGAAGTTTACGACTTTTTTTGTTGTTGTAAACTTCGTAGCACCGAGACTTCTGATTGAAGGAGTGTCACATGACACCGACACACATAATTACACATAATTAACAGCTTAATCGCTTATTATCTTCGTTTTTTCTAATTTTGAATTTTTGGTTTTGTTTGGTTTTTTTGAGATCATAGTTTCACTGGGTAGGTAAAGTTTGCGGCTTTTTTATTGCCATTTCTGAAAATGGTTTGATGCAATGGTTTAGCTGGAATAGACAATCATTTTAGGGTCTGTTTGGATTAGCTTATTTTAGATTATCTTGTGGCGTAAGTTTTGTGTGACTGTTTGGGAAAATTTATGAAAATAGCTTATGACAATTTTCATAAGCTTTTGATAGCACTTTTAAAGACAATTTCATGTTATTTTCTCTTTTGCTGTAAAAATAGCTTATGCAAGCTTATACATAAGTGCATGTTATGATAAGCACTTGTGCTCTAAGCTGCAAATAAGCTGTTTATCCAAATAGGCCAATAGTCCATAAACTATCACTCTCACTTCAAATTAGTCCTTAAACTATGTAAATATAATAGGTAGTCCATAAAGTATATATTCCTAGAGGAAACCTAGAAAAACTATAAGAGAAACTTTTAGGAAAGACTTTGAGTTTAATGAGTTGGACCAAAATATGGTTTATGATAGAACATTATGACTTAATTTGATCCATGCAGCCGACCCTGCTTAGTGGGATAAGGCTTCATTATTGTTGTTGTAGTCCATGAAGTATATAGATTCCGTCCATTTTGTCTTTGCTATTAAGATGTTAGTGACTAAATTGACAGATTCTTTTATACTTTAAGACTAAATTGACGAATTTTATATAGTTTAGGGACTTCCCTAGAAAAAAAAGTTTAGAGGGACTTCTTATTATATTTAATTTTGCATTTTAGTTTTCCTTTTTTGTTTGGTTTTGGAGGTGACAATTTCATAGGGTAGGTAAAGTTTGCGACCTTTTTATTGCAACTTTTTTGTTTTGGGGTGATATATATGTGGGTTTTGTTGGATTGAATATGCATTGGAAAACTGGCTACAAAGCAGAAACACGGACACTAGACACAACATTGACACGTAGATACCACTAATAATTTAAGAAAATAGAAATAATGGAAGTGACTGAATTTTGCTACATGATTCACACGTATCGGACAACAGACATGCCGTTCAACTGAAGTGTTGGTGCTATTTAGAAAACGGGATTTGTGTTCTTAAAATTAAGGGTGTAAAATTGAAGTTTATGAACGTGATTATTCAATCAATAGTTAATGTTTTAGCAAATTAATGTTTGCATTGTAGTTTTTGTTTTGTTTGTTTTTTTTGAGATTATAGTTTTATAGGGTTGTAAAGTTTGCGACTCTTTTGTTTTATTGTTAAATGAGAAAATGGATTGATGCAATGGTTTAGCTTAGATGGGAAGATTTGGAGTACTACAGATGTGTTTAGTTGGATTGAATATGCAACGGTAAATGGGCTATGAAGGATTGGCATAGATACCAAACACGACAATGACACTAACACATGTAAACTCTGGTGATATTTTAAGAAAATACTCCATCTTTTGTTAAGTATAAGCAAAAAGGTACATGTATTTGGTCTAATATCTTTTTGTTTATATTTAAGACTGGAGGGAGTAAATGTGATTGAATGTAACCACATGTGTCGGTGTCTTGTCATTGACACCGTTTTGTATCAGACACTGCCAAGTGTTGGTGCTACTTAGAAAATGCAGCTTGGGTTCTTAAAATTGAGGTTTTGAAGTGCAAGGTTGTGAAAATGATTTATTTTTAATTATTAGCTGAAATTTTAACGACTTTGTAGTTGTTTATGTCCTTAATCAGGATCCCGAGTTAGTTTTGTAGTCTATTGCGAAAGAGGATACCAAGTAGCGAAAACATCTTCCAATTAATCATTTAAGTTAGTAATACTAGTAACAATGTCTTTATATAATATATATTCTCTAATAAAATGACAATATTAATCAACACTTGGCAGTGTTGATTAATATTGATGGGTGTCATTTGTGCCACCTTCCAAAATCCAAGCTCTTGAAGTAACTATTTGAGTCAGATGAGCCCACAAGTAGCCGATATCATTGCTTGATAATTTGCTTCTACACTTCAGCTTGCTGCCACTTTTTGTCTCTTTTCTTTCTTGGGCATAAGGTAGCCCCAGTGAATATACAATGCATGGAATTGGGTCTGATTTTCACAGGAGAGCCCCAAGAATGGCCAATATCTTTGTCGATAAGACATTTTCCTAGAGTTGTTTTAATGTACTTCAAGATGTGCATAAGAAATTGCATTGCCCCATCGCTGCCTTACCTCTTAATCACACAGGGCTTATGATGCTATACCTTTCTATTTTTAAATAAATATGTCATATGTATTTTTAAGTGTATATGTCATGGTTGTATATGTTGGCATGACATGGTTATGATATGTCCTTATCTATACTAGTTATTGTATATGTTGGCATGACATGGTTATGATATGTCCTTATCTATACTAGTTATTGTACTTTTACTATTGAATAGTCTAAATGTTACTCTTTTCTCTTTTTTGTTGTTCAAGTTATTAGCTTATTTTTCAGAGTGACATGTGAGATGAAACTCTACATTCAGTTGTCAGTATTCAAAAAGTGAATAATTTAGCTTATATATGTTTGTTTTATTTAGTTTGGAAACTGTTCTCATTGATTGTTTCTTTATTTAACAGAGCCTGATAAAAACAGCTTCAATAGCACTGTAGCTGATCAGCAGGTAGGCCTGATACTATATACCTGTCAATTTCAAATTCATAGAATACATTTTAAATGAAACAATTTTGTGTTTGTGATATGCCTCCCCTCCACTCAATACAAAACTCAAATCTTAATCTATACGATTAAATATCTCCTGTTCTTTAATTAAAGAATCATTGGTTTTTTCTTAGTATCTATTAGTGTTAAAATACGAGCTTTTCATTCTATTTTCTCCCTCTGTTAAATTAGGTGTATCCGTAACTCCAATAATGTTTTTTGAGCTACCTTTTTTTTTTTTTTTTTTAAAATAATTACCATCAAACATTTGCCTATTGTGGGATTAATTACAACTTCCCGGCTTCTTTCTACTGAAATTATATTGTTACTGTAGGGAAAAAGTAGGTAGTGACCCAATGGTCCTATTTATACTAATAAAGAAGGTAGTAACCCAATGGTTCTATTTATACAATATTACTGCTAGTTCCAAATGGAATACAATATTACTGCTAGTTCTAGACAAAACAAGGGACAAATAATAAAATAAGCTAGTCTAAAATTAGTCTAAGATATGCTGAGTATGCTATGAGATAATCTAATACTTACCATTTTTCCCTAGTTAAGGGGTTTGCATGTAAACATTATTCCCATAATATTTTAAGAGGCAAAGATGAGTTTTGACACTCTGGTATTCTATTGCAGGGAGTATTGGAGACTGTAGCTAAAATTACTCATGATAAAGCTAAGAGAAATGATACGCGTGAGGGAAAGTATGGCCATATGTTTGTTGTAGTTTCTTGGTTACTTCTTACAATGGATACTCAGATGTAACTTTATTCATGTGCCATAACTTTAATTATTTTTAAATAATTATTTTTCTCAGTGGCACAAGATCATTTCAGCTTCAAGACGTGTTCTCTCTTGAAAATGAGGATTCTGATGATGTGACAACCTTGATTGACAAAAAGGTGTGCCTAAAAGTGATCTGAAGCTTTCAGGGTTGTTCTCTACTATGATGTTAAATACATGTTATCATGTTTGAACATTCTTACTTATTTATGCTATTGCTTGGCAGGACAATGTCTTTGTGATGTCAAACAAGAAATCCAAATATCCCGTGCTTCAAGTTGATTTGAGGTTGATATCTATTTTGATTTTTAACATTTTAATTACTATTCAGGGAATAGTTTATCAGCTTGGTTGACTAATTGAAGAATAATCAATTGTTTTACATATTGCTTTAAACTTATGTTGTCAATAGCACTAGATTGTGGTGGTGCTGAGGGTGTAGTAGAACAGTGGCTAGCCGCCCGTCGTATGCAACGGTGCAGATCAGAGTGGAGGTGTGGCCATGGCATTTTTGTTTCGCGTTGCGTTTCGTTTTGTTATTTGTGCGCTGCTAGAGGAGTTCTGCATTGTTCAGGGTTTGAATACACTAGAAATACCCTTAAATTAGAGTTGTTACATAGGCATTTTAGGACAATAAATAACCCCATTTTCCCTTCTTCTCTTCACATTGTTTGTTTTATCTTCGCATTATCCTTTTTCTATTTGTGCTGCTAAATGACCACAACCTGTGCCATCCTCCCACCTCCCACCCACCAATGTTGAGGGTATTCGTTCTTCTTTCTGCATTTTTTTCCGGTCACTCTACCTCCTCTGTTCTTTGCAGACAGAGTCATAGAACAAAGGTTCTTTCATTTATTCATTTTTTCTTTTTCACATGTTCTGTGCACCAAGTTCCCTGTTTGTGCTTTTATCTTTTTGCCCAAATAATTCAAATATGGGCCATCCCACACCCGGCGATCCCAGTTTTGAGGTCCTCTGCTCTGCTCTGCTCCACAAGATGTAAACATGGGCTACATGCTTTGTTTCAGAAATAATATCTGTTGTTCATGAATCTACATTTGTGGGTTGTTGAATTTGTTAACATGATGTTATGTAGGCTGTTAGTCTAGTGAATCATCAAGCAGTTGTGTTTCTCTATTTTTCTTTTTTGTTATTAAGTTGGAAGAATAAATGAGATAATAGTTTTCTTTAATTTCCCCTGGAGATTTGTATGCTTAAAACACACATGATGATGGATTTATTTAGTTTTTGAACAATTCCTTTTGCCAAATTTATTATTATATATGCATTTGTTATTGTTAGATGTTAATGTCTCTGTTTTGTATTTTTGACATTTCTGTCGTTGCAGTCTGTGCAATTTACTCAAGAGATTTAATAACAATTTAGTAATTGTGCATTCGTGCAGGCTAATATCAGATTTGGTGGTCATCATTGTTTCTGCAGCCATCGGTGGAATTGTCTTTTCCTGTTTGGGGCAACCGGTCTGTAGTTTCTGTTCCTTCCTGCTATATATAATGTCCTAGTTGGTTTTCGTCTTTGAATTCTATTTTAGTGATATGATGTGATCTTTTTGAGTTGACCCTAGTGTCAAGTGACCTATGCAGATTGTTGGATTACATCTATTTTTATTTTTTATTACATGTAGGTCATTGTGGGCTATCTTCTTGCAGGCTCCCTTATTGGACCAGGGGGTTTGAAATTCATTAGTGAAATGGTTCAGGTATGTTGCTTTGAGTGATTCACTGTCATTTCTGGCTGAAGCAAGCTTTGATCAATTTTAAGAGTGCCTACTCTAATTTCTTCTTTAATTTTGTGGCCTCACTTACTGCAGTGTTTGAAGATTACGTTTAATTTATTTATTTTTTAAAATTTTATTTTATTATATATATATTTTTGAAGATTCCTACAAAGTCCATATGAGTACCATTTGTAATCATGATCATCACAAGTTTCCTCCAGCATTAAATGGTTCTCCATCCATTAGGAGTTAAATATTTCTTGCCGAGGAACTAAGCTGTTAGTTTACACAGATTTTTAACCTGTAAGGTGTATATAGGTTAGGAGTTTTGGTATTATTAATAAGCATTGCATCGTGTAACTGGAATTTTCCTATAGAATAATTTCTGGTAGTCCATGAATAACTACTCGTCAGTTAAAGAAACAATCAAGAATAATATTTCCATTGGGTTTTTGAACTTTGAAGTTCAATGAGTTGTAATTATTGTCGTGGTGTTAATCATGTTAACCATTTTTTTCGTATCGTTTTTCTACAGGTTGAGACGGTTGCACAATTTGGGGTAGTATTTCTTTTGTTTGCTTTGGGGCTGGAGTTTTCCTTGGCAAAGGTTTGCTATTCCTGACTTGCCAAAACTTCTTTTACTGTTTCACATATTTTGTGGACGCAGATTGATAAATATTTTCTCACTATTTCCATTTTTTAATATGAATCTGTTTTGAAATCTTTATCCATCTAGCTAAAAGCTGTGGGGCCTGTTGCTGTTCTTGGAGGGCTGCTTCAAATTGTAATATTCATGTTCCTCTGCGGAATTCTTGCCATGGTATGGGGCTGACTTTGGCTAATGACATGGTCTTCAGTACGATTGTGTTGTAGTGGATACTAAATTTTTGGAAATTTGCTTTGCAGTTATGTGGAGGCAAATTGTCTGAGGGTGTTTTTGTTGGTTCCTTTTTGTCAATGTCATCAACAGCAGTGGTATGCCTTCACCCCATTTCCTGAAACATAAAATATATATTGTTATTGATAGTGTAACAGATTCCAAAACTGATTCATTATTTACTTTCACCTTTTTACAGGTGGTAAAGTTTTTGGTGGAGCGGAATACTAATAATGCCCTTCATGTTCAAGTTACAATTGGCACTCTTATTTTTCAGGTATCTTTCCTGTTGAGTTGAATATTAAACTTGTTAAGATATCATGAAGTAATGTACTCTGAAGTTTTCATCTAATTTTTAATATCATTCTTTCTTCCACCACCTTTATATCAGGACTGTGCTGTGGGTTTACTATTTGCTTTGCTCCCTGTCTTGGGTGGTAACAGTGGTCTTTTACAAGGGATTATTTCAATGGGAAAACTGTAAGTGTGTCCATCTGGATTTTCTGTCTCCAATTGTGTGATTTGATAAACTCCCTTTTGCTTAATGATAAATAAAGCAAGTGTTCAGTTGATACAAGCCAATTGAATCTTGTAATGTTGTTTATATACTTTTACAACTCTCTGCTTTCATCCACACTTGACTACAATTTAATGGTAACTTTACCTTCCTAATATTTTTGTTCAAATTAACTTAAGCAGTGCATTAAATATAAAACCTAGTAAAATTGCACATTAGGAATTTCAGGCCTAAAATACTTGGAACTTAACAAGAAATATTGAGATTTGTTTGCTAAACTAGGTAAAAACATACCTGCGGGAGAGACTATAGTTTGTAGGTAAGCTCCGGAACAAATGTGCATGTTAATATTAGAAAGCAAGGCACTGTGCTGGATTTTATATGAAGAAAATGAACAAAAGTTTGCATATGGCCTCTGTCACTAGTTTTAATGAAATGTAGGGTTTTCTGTGGGAAATAGGGGAGAGTTCCAACTTCCAAGTATAATTTCCCTAAATTTAACATGTCATTGATATATGATCGAATTTGTTTTTGTTGGAATATAATAAAATATCCTATAATATCTATTAAGTTTTTATATTAGGTCTAACTCATCCTTACAAAACCGGTTTGTAAGGCGAGGATTGAACTCACTTATAAACCCATGTTGAGACCTTATCTCATCTAATGTGGGACTCTCAGCAATATATTTATATGAGTACTGCACATGGATAGGTCCATAGATTGAACTAGACTTTGATGCCATATTGAAGTTATGGTTTTTAGATAAAAGAAGGAGAAGAATAAGAAGAAATACGATTGATAATATTTTTTTTGAGGGAAAATACGATTGATAATATTAATAACTTGATATTGAATTACTACAAAACAATAAACAACATCCCTTTTTGAGATACTCTAATATAATATAAAGATATTACGTGATATTTTATTACATGCTAACAGTTTTTAATTTCAGGTTGCTAGTATTGTCCTTGTATCTCACTGCTACATCTGTACTGTCTTGGTCATTTGTTCCTCGATTTCTCAAACTAATGATGCGGCTTTCATCTCAGGTATGGCTAAATCATATTTGATAGCAATATTAACAATTTGACAGTTCATGAGTTAATTTTTCTTTCCATTCACCAGACAAATGAACTTTATCAGCTAGCTGCTGTTGCTTTCTGCTTGTTATCTGCATGGGTAAGAAAACTTATGTTCATTGCTGTTTGTGACTCCTTATCATTTTGCAGCATCTTTTATTCATAGAAGTTGTGCGTTCATGTTAATAAGATCTGTTTGCAATTCCATATTGCAACTTATTTTTGGTATACGTAAAGTAATTTAGAACTCAATGGTCTTGTTACTTTGGGTGGGGGTGGTCATCCTGCTTCTTTAGAAAAGTAATTTAGAACTCGATGTTCTTGTTACTTTTTTTTATTTGAAAAGAACTTTATTAGTATATGCATTGGTCAGGGCAGGGGCAGTCCATTGTGTATATTCAGAAAAGTGATTTAGAACTCAATGGTCTTGTGTAACACGGGTCTTAATATATGGGCTTATTGGAGTTAATTATTTGTGATGATGCACATTTTGTTAACGTTTTAAAATCACTTTCCAGTGCAGCGATAAGCTTGGTCTTAGTCTTGAGCTGGGTTCATTTATGGCTGGTGTTATGATTTCTACAACAGACTTTGCTCAACATACTTTGGATCAGGTATTGTTCATGGTTGATTATTTTCAACTTTTATCAAAGTCATGAAACTAATTTTCTTGCATACACAGCTTTCATAATGATTTTCTATATAGTCTGTTGTTTTAATACACATTTATCTCGGGATCACTAGATACATACTTCACTGAAATTTAATTTACTCTCTTTTGTTTTTCTCTTTATGCGACATTGATTAATTAATTATTAACTATTAATTTTCAATTAACCATTTATTTTTATGATGGGCATTCTTTGTTACGTATTTTATAGCAACCTGTTACGATTTGCTTGTAAAATGTTTTGTGATGTCTCTATTAGATTTTTCTAATATTCTGCTCATAGGAGCTTTAAGGGAGTTGGTATCTTAAAATGAAGAAGGATAAGGCAGCTTTATTGATTTTTTTTTTGTGTTTTTTTTTTATTACCTTTTTCACCTTTCATAGATTTGTTTTGAAGGATTCCTCGTCCTCCTCCTTATTGTACTTCCTTTTCACTCCATTCGTTTTTTGCCCCATGAAAAAGAATTAATGACAGTGTTTTGGATTATTCAGTGCTTCTGAAGTATTAACTACATTTTGCTTGCAATAAGATTAGAAGGTTTCCACCTAATAAAATACATTTATACTTGTCTACTGTAGGTGGAACCGATTCGTAACCTTTTTGCAGCTCTCTTCCTATCAAGTATTGGAATGCTTATACATGTGCAGTTCCTTTGGAACCATGTGGATATCTTGCTTGCATCTGTTATTTTGGTTGTTGTTGTTAAGACTGCTGTTGTTGCTATAGTTACAAAGGCCTTTGGGTACAGTCTTAAGACAGCATTTATTGTAAGTATATAGCCAACTTGTTGGGTTGTATACTATATTGGTTAACTGTACTGGCTTTCGTATGTTAACACTACCTGTCTCCATGATAACTTAGGTTGGTATCTCACTTGCTCAAATTGGAGAATTTGCTTTTGTTCTGTTGAGTCGTGCTTCAAATCTTCATCTTGTTGAGGTTTTTTTTTCTCTCTCCCCCTCTCTTCCTCTGCTCCGTTAAGTTTGACATTACGGATTTTTCTGCTGCTTAGTTAGATTTTGTAATTTCTGTTTATTTTTGTATGGTGACCTTATGTGGTCAACTGTTACCGAATAGCTTTCAGTAGATGATTTATTTGCATGCATAGTATGATACATCTGATCTTTCCAATTAAGCATTTAATTCTTATCTAGTTGGCCTGTATATAATGATTTGTGGCCTATATATTAGAATTTGGGTGAATAAGACTTAACATAGGAAATGAATGTCTCTATTGGGGACCATAGAAGTGGGATGTGACCATAGATCTAATTTTTTAGGGTTGAGTCAAGTCAATATCTGGTGGCATCAGCAAGCGGCAAGGGTTGGTTCCTTGCTAAATCCATGAAGAGACCTCCCCAGTGTTCTGCGCCAAAAAATATGTCCATTGAACCTTGGAGACATTAAACAGTACCCGAAACATGATCAGTTATTTTCACTGGACGACAAGTATTTTAAGAAACCTGAGACTGTTTTAATTATTCTATCAATCAGCAGATATATTCCCCATTAAAGAGTTGGTTGATGGATGTAGTAAGGAAACTGACATGTGTGAAGGATTGAACTATTCTAACAACTTCGACTTTATGGAAGTTGATTTTATTTTACCTCTTCCATTGTCATCCTCAAATACTGCACCTCACAGCCAAAAGCTGTTTCCATAATTAGAGTAGATGGTAAAGTAGATGATGGTTTTTTGTCTACCAAATGGAGCTGCAGTACAAGATACATCCAGCATAAAGAGGGTTTGTCTGTCTGGCTTTCTTCTATTGGTGTAATGCCTTCAATGGCTACAACAGAAATAAAGTTTATGCGTTTCGGAAAATAATGGAGGCTATAGGGAAAGAGGGGAGGCGTAACTAATGCAATTTTTCATTTGTATGTATTTATTTGAATTGAATATAGACAGTAGTAGGAAAGTGGTTTGATCTTTGTCCTGCAAAGACCCTAAAAAATAAAGACCACACTATATTACCGGACGAAAATACAAGTAAAAGACACTCACAAGCCTTAGTACAGCTGTACAGATGATCTCCTGTCTCTTTATATTTGTTACCTTTTCCTTTCTTCCGTGATATGAATTGTCATTTTCTCATGCTAACCGTTACTTACAATATTTTAGGGGAAAATGTATCTTCTCCTTCTAGGGACAACGGCTTTCAGTCTGGTAAGTTTCAATCATAGGTTGGTTCATACTTTCCTTCATTCCTGTTGTTTAACCATAAATTTGATGATTTACAGGTCACAACGCCACTTTTGTTTAAATTGATACCGGCTGTCATGAATCTGGGCGTTCTCATGCACTGGTTCCCTTCAGAAAATGGCACACAAAATGAGGTCTCTCTCTCTCTCTCTCTCTCATATGTCCTTGCAAGTAACTTCTATCATATTCAGCTTGATTTTTGTTCCCTTTGCTTTTCCTATGTTAGTGGCTGGTACATTCCATTTCAAGAAATATGTTATAAATGATGTATCATACATTAAATACCTATGAAACACTGACACAAACACCGAACATGACATTGGTAACGATTCGATAACCACATGTCTCGGTGTTGCCGACACGTGTTGGATACCAAACACATCTTCAATATTCGATATGAAGTGTCGTTACTAAATTGTTAAATACTCCTTGATATATATCGTCTCTATGTACCAAAACTCACATACAGTATAACAACATAACTCACCTTTTACTCTTAGCAGGGAAAATCTTTGATGATTGAGGCAAACAGAATGTTGTGAGTTTCCAACTTTTTGATGACATCAAACAGAATAGTGTAAGCAATTATCTACATTAAAATGGCCAATAGAATCAAAGTTTCTTTATTGTTTCTGCTGTTGCAAGCTCCATGATGAGCTTCAGAAGAAACAGTCATTATAGCCACACAAGTTGGAAGTCAATAGAAGATCTCATGTTTGTACATAATAAGCATATGATTTTTGTATTCTTTTAGCAAGCAATGTATATAGGAAGGATATTACACGCCTGTCTTGTTGCTAACGCTGATCTAATCACATCATAGACTGGTTAGCTTGTATCTGCTACTATAAAGTTGCTATTGGATGAAATGATTGCGAAATTTTTGAATGGAATTCGCTCTAACTTTTGTTTGAACATTCACCTTACTTTAGATTGTACTGTAACATATTTGGAGCATTTGGATACAGATCTTGATGAATAAATATGCTGGTGAACCAGTTTTTTAAATTAGTGATGTTTGCAATACCATTCAAGTGTAAATGTGTAATGATCAGTGTGGGGATCTAACTCCATCTGTTCTTATTGCAACACTCTTTAACTGCCCTAGTCAACGAGTCAATCTTATATCCCTAAATAGTGAAGTGATTTATTGGTTATTGTCGAATGGTTCCCGACTTAATACAACAAAAATATAGTCTTGCAATCACTGTTGCAAAATGAAGAAACTTTGTCCGTTGCAGGGGCCGGGGTTGAACCCCGGACACCCCACTTATTTACCTCAAAAGGTGAATTTCTAGCCACTAGACTAATTAACAAAAATATTGTTTTATCCGAATTATCTTTGGCTATTTTTTTTTTTTTAGATCTTTGACTATTTCATATTAGATAATGAGATTATGAATAATTTGAGATATTCATGAAAAAGATAAATAATTTTCTCAAGTTAACATAATTTATTGATTTTTTGGTATGAACAAAATAATCTTAGAAAGTGTTATTTAAAAGGAACGAAGCTGTAACTTTTTTTACTATTTAAAATTGATGTTCAATTAAAAACAATATTTGACTAATGATATTATCGTTTAATTTAACGAATTCACATACAGTTTTCTTCTGCTTGGCTTGCCTGGTTTAATATCTTCATGATAGTTCTGCAAATTATTATATCATTTATCATCTCATTAAATCACAACTCCAACTCACAAGTTAGCAAAAAGGAAGAGAAATATAAAGCTCTTATTTTATTGAAGTGATTGAAAACCATATTTTGGCTTTAGAACTTGGAGGATATAAATACTTCGAATTGGATAAAGTATAGTGACATCAATAGTTGAAATGCCATTAAAAAAATAATAGTTGAAAGAAAGCTAGTCCAATCAAGATTTAGATGTTAAATTTCAATGTGGAGTAATTTTTCAAGTACCTGTAACGAAGCTAAAGATACATCATCAACGGGAAAACTGCTCGAATCAAGAAGAACTAAGTGTTAAAGAGAGACAAGAAGCTTGACTCCTTTTGCAGTTATGCTGGTTTTGGAAATGTGCATATATAACTTCTCCAAGTCAGGAATTAGAAATGATATGATTAATTTCAGCATCATTAACTTTGGAGCATCACTCAGCAAAGAGAAGAAGGGATTGATTCGATGACACTCATCAATGTTCAAATAACGCAAATGGTGAAATGCTCACAAATATGCCATCCATTCTACATCGACAGAGTTATCGCCTCTCAAATCAACCTCTTCCACATTTGTGTTTGAAAACCTCGAGGAGGGATGAGTGAAGGAGAAAACGAGTGATGAGGCAGCGGAGAAGAGAAAGCAAGCGGTCGATAAAGCGTCTATGTAACCGCCATTCGTCAATGCTTCTATGCAAAGTTTAACCAATTCTATATTGTTTTTCAACTTCCTTTTTCTAATTAGTGAGTGATTTGTGAAATAAAATTGGAAGATGATGAAACCAAAATGAAAAGGAAGAGAACTTTAAAATTTAAAAATAATGCTTAAGTTAGTTACATATAGTTCATTACTTAATAATAAAAATAAAAAATATATTTTGCAGGCTGTGGGGTTTGAACCCACGCGCACTCAGTGCAGTAGGTCTTAAGTCTACCCCCTTAGACCACTCGGGCAAGCCTGCTTGAGTTGTTATAGACATGTGTAGTTTATTATTTAACGGCCATTTGTGGTTAACTATACGACATTTTTTTTTGTTTAAGAGATTTAGATTATACAATTTTTATACTTTTGTGTACGTGTTTAATTTTTTTTTGTCTTTTTATTTGAATTATGAAAATATTTATTAAAAATGATTAATATAACATTTATTTTTGATGGGATCCGGTACATTTTTTTTTTGGTTTGTCAACAAAAAATGCATTTTTTTTACTTTTGCACCGGTTTCCGACCCACTAAAGGTGGACGACTAATCCAGCTCGTGCGTAGAGGCATGCACACTGGCCAAGCGTTGTTTCCCTTGAGAATCGAACCCGATATTCCTGAGGTACGTCCTTGGAAGAAGCTCCTTACCACTGGAGCCCGAGTAACTTGGTTAAAAATACATTTATTTTTTAAAAAGCAAAATTATTATTTAATTTATACGATATACTAGGTGAAAATTATAAGTTTTCGTAAAAGAAAAAGTGACTTAAATACCACTTTGATATCTTAGGTTATTTTAAAAGTTCAATTTAATCGCATTATTTTAAAATTTGTCAATTTGGTTCCTTAATTTATAGTAATTGTTCAATTTGATTCTTAACTTTAAAACCGGTCAATTTAGCCCCCTTTTTTGGTTACAAATGAAAATGAGACAACAAGAAAACTAACATGAACAATAAAGAAGACGACCAAGCCTAACAGAAGTCAACTATTCCCTAATAGAAGCTAACTATTATGTGCACACTATGGCAAATTGCTTAAGGCCTATCCTTGTTTATTGGATGTAGATCTTTTCCATTTCTTAAAAAAGACATGGTTATCTCTACTGCTACTAGCGAACAGACGAGCACTCACATATCCATTTTTCCGCTATTTTTATTGCGCTAATGTTTAAAAATTTAGAACGGACTTTTTCTTATGAAATTTTAATTTTGATTAAAAGTAAAAATATAAACAGTAGAAAAGAATGAGAGGAGAATAATTTCTTGATATATTCAAATGTACAGGGGAATTGTCTCTTTAATAGAGAAAGAATTAGAATCCTAATTAATTGCAAAGATCCTACATAATTACAGGTTAATGACAATAGTTGACTACCTAATAATACAATAACTGAAAAATAAACAATATAAATGGTATAATATTCTAATTAATATTTTGATTTTGCGACACTCCCCCTCAAGCTGGCTTGAAAATGTCTTCCATGGACAACTTGCGAGTTATGTAGTCAAAAGGTTTCTTGGGTAGTCCTTTGGTCAAGATATCTGCCAATTGTTCAGTAGTGGGAATATAAGTCATACATATATGTCCCCTTTCTATTTTTTCCTTGATGAAATGTTTGTCAACTTCAACATGTTTGGTCCTGTCATGTATGACTGGGTTGTGTGCAATAAATATTGCAGACTTGTTGTCACAATACAATTTTATAGGTGGAGAATTATAAAAATTCAATTCTTGCAGTAGCTTTTCCACCCACAACCCCTCACAAATTCCATTAGCCACTGCTCTAAATTCAGCTTCAACACTACTTCTTGCTACAACACTTTGTTTCTTGCTCCTCCAACTAACCAAGTTTCCCCCGACAAAGGTACAATAACCTGATGTTGATCTTCGATTAGTTATACTTCCAGCCCAATCTACATCGGTGTAGGATTCTACTTGGAGATGTCCACGATCTTTATAAAGAAGTCCCTTCCCGGGTGATCCCTTCAAGCATCTTAAGATCCTGAAAATAGCTTCTTGATGTTCAGGTCCTGGTGCATGCATGAACTGACTCACCAAACTTACAGCAAAAGGTATGTCTGGACGCGTATGAGATAAGTATATCAGTCTTCCTACCAATCACTGATACCTCCCTTTATCCACCATATTTCCAGCTTCAGTAGGCTGCAATTTTATGTTGGATTCCATGGGTGTCTCAGCAGATTTACATCCAAGTAATCCAGTTTCTTTTAAAAGATTTAGAACATACTTCCGCTGATTTATAAAAATACCCTCCTTTGATCTTGCAACCTCAATTCCAAGGAAGTATTTTAGAGGAGCAAGTTCTTTGATTTCAAAGACCTTAGCAAGTTTCTCCCTTTAGCTTTTGAGCTCCAAGCTATCATCACCTGTTAATATGATGTCATCCACATATACAATCAAAATAACAATTTTATTAGTGGCTGAATGTTTATAAAACAGTGTATGATCAGCTTGACTTTGGATGTAACCAAGTCCTTTTACCACGGTTCCAAACCTCTCAAACCAAGCTCTTAGGGATTGTTTCAAACCATATAAAGACTTCTTCAATCCACAAACTTTATTTCTTCCCAATTCTTCCTCAAATCCAGGGGGGAGACTTCTTCCTCTAGCTCTCCATTTTGAAAAGCATTCTTTAATTAGTGGAGTGATGAGTCGATAATTAGTGTTTTTTTATATAATATTTAAGTTTATTTTATTTAGATTTAATATGTTTTTATTTCCTTTTAGAGCTATT
>Ga0315914_1003875_pt1 | contig 22543 bp, 15 predicted proteins | sample MpolenodulesMG_FD_203920 | JGI IMG/M metagenome (GOLD analysis project Ga0315914, IMG submission 203920) | Medicago polymorpha root nodule microbial communities from Los Angeles, California, United States - elongated nodules | ecosystem: Host-associated > Plants > Roots > Nodule | place: USA...
GACCTTTTTTAAAGATTTTATGGGGTTTTGATAAAAACAAGTTTTAACGAAATTGACTATTGGATTCGTGCTCGAACAGTCACACTCGATGAATCAAAAAGACCACAATATGCGAAATAAGATTTAATCTTAGAATTGAGAGATTCACGATTCAAAACTTATTATACAATCAAATGTTAATATTCCATGAACAAAGTACAAAACAATATACAATACAAGTGAAATTGAATAATTGAATAGATGTTGCAATCAATTGATCTAAGCAAAGTGTTTAAACCTAGTTTTAACGAAATTGAATAGCTTTTTAAAAGATTTAATCTTACTCGATGAATCAAAAAGACCACAATATGTGAAATAAGATTTAATCTTAGAATTGAGAGATTCACGATTCAAATCTTATTATACAATCAAATGTTAATATACAATACAAGTGAAATTGAATAATTGAATAGATGTTGCAAACAATTGATCTAAGCAAAGTGTTTAAACCTAATTCAACGAATTAGACAATTTTCGATGAAAACTAATTAGATCAACACTAGCAAATTATCCTAACATTTATTCAATTAATCACATGCAATAGCTAAAATTAAAGTGGATAGGGAAGAAAGATTACACCGATATTTTTATAGTAGTTCGCTCTTTCTCCTCCTCGCTAGAGCTACGTCTACTCTTCTTGATGAAGTACACCTTCACAAAGGTCATCCACTAAGTAACAAATGTTGATTACAATGTTTACAAGAGTTCCTTCAAATTATAACCTAATTCTTCAATTTCTATGTAAAACACTCCCCCAGACTTCAAGTACCCCTTGAATTTGGTGCTTCTTGAATCTTCAGATCCTTGAATACCCATGCACTCCTTCGAACTCTTCACCCGAGCCTTTAATGCTACGTCTGGTAAACGAACCCCCCTCGACTTCAAGAACGGTTAGAAAGATCCCCAAGTCCTTTGGAGGTGGAATGAGATTATTGACTTCCTTTGAAGCCTTGATTAAGCCCAATCAATCTTCTTGAGAGAACCAACTTACAATTCCTACTAGCACCCTAGCGAATCTATAGACTCAAAGAACAAAGTGATTCTAAGAAAAAATGTTTAATCTTGAAGAATGTATGAACAATGAGTTTTTGAGACCTAGAGAGAATAGTTGCAAATGATTCAATAATTTTGAAGTTATGAGGAGAAGACAATATGTAAGAGAAGGTAGAAAGGCTAAATTTTCGCACAAAAATAATTGTATGAATTGATTCACTTACTAGTTGAATCGATTCAAACCATATTAGACAAAAAGAACAAAGGGAAAAATATAATGAAGAATTATACGTGTCAAGTGATATTTGAAACGACTCAAAAAGCCCATAAGGAGAATGATACGATTCAAAACTAGTTTGAATCGATTCAAACCATGTCAGAGAGTTTAATGAACCGTTTCAAACAAAAATGATATGATTCATAGTTGAATCGATTCACTATATAAGTGATATGATTCATATGAACTCAGAGAGTATGAGTATCAAGTTGGTTTCAAAAGCTAAGTGAATCAATTCAACATTTGTTTGATACGATTCATCTGAAGTCATGAAATGCAATTTTTAAAAGGAAACAAGTTGGAACATTCTGTCCAGGAATGCCTGATCTTCTAGGGTGCTATTAGACAAATTAGGAACCAAACTAAACAACAATTATATTCAAGTCAAAAAGGAACATCATCAAAAACTATTAGCTAAGCTAGAGGCTTCACTTCAAACTACTCAAGCACAAAAGCAAGAGGTTTCTTATGCTCATGCACAACTGCAAAAGACTTCCTATGCTCAAGCACAAAAGCAAGAGACTTCTATTCAAACAGAATTACAAAGAAAATGTTTGAGGCTGAACACTTGATATACAATCAGTGGTGCTCACAATACAAATCAGATAAGACTCTTAAGACTCTAGAATTTCTAAGATATGAAAGTTGTTAAGAAATTCTAAGTGAACTTTGATGTAAAACAATTTCAGCAGAGGTTTGACACTTTTAAAATTGTTGTTAGAGTCTTACTGATCTTCAAGTCTTCAATCCTTTATATAGATGTGTGAGAGATACGTTGGAAATTGTCAGCACATCAAAAGAGTCGTTGTTGGAGCTTGATCAAATCACCAACGATCTGTTGCTTGATTTTGTTATTGTCCTTTGAAGGAACAATTTCCAATCCATTCCAAAAATAGAGGATAACCAACGTATTTGTAGCTGTTATGTTGTACTATAACAGACATGAAAAGTGGAGTAGTGGAGTAGTGGTTGTACAATTGTACTATTGTCCTTTTCATGCGTTCTTCAGTGGATAAGTATCCAATGCCTTTAAATTCCTCTGAATTAGCCATTGATCTAAGCTTCCATTCCTTATGCAATCCTTGGCATGAGAATAACAACATTTAACAAACTCTGAAGCTTCCAGTCTTCAGTTTCTAATGATCTTCAGCTTCTGATGACGTCAGCTTCTGGTAGACAGCTTCTGGTAAACAGCTTTTGATGAACTGTTTCCAATGTCTTTAGATGCTATCTTCTTCAAACTCTATTCTTGTAACACAAGCTCCCTTTTTGTAAATTTCATTGCTCTCTTTTGTTCTTCCGGACCTTATGCTTGATATAAAGACACTTAAATTTTTGTCTATGGTCCTGCACACTTGAACAAATATTTACATATCCAATTGACATTTTTAATACCTTTTTATCATCAAAATCAAAAGGGTAATGTTAAACACATTTTATTCCAACACTCTTAACCACCCAATGCTCCGTACGTTACAACATCGTCGATCTGATTGCTGTCCGATAGAACTTCTCTTTCATCTTAAGAAGTGATAATTATTTTATGAGAGAGGAAAAAAAAACAAATGTGACATCAATAATTATTTTATGACAGAGAAATAATCAATAAATCAAATTCTTCATTTTTTTTTTGCCTTTTTATGGACAACTTTTTCGCCTTTTTTTCTATCTTAGAAGTCAATACACAATAATAAATAAATAACACAACCTTTTTTCTTCATTCAACCCTTTCTTTTCTCATTAATTATCCCAAAAATCAATAAATCAAATTCTTCAAAAAAATTTCTTCAAGTAGTTTAGTTGTTAGAAATTCTCCATTTTAAGAAGAATAGGTGGGATGTGCGAGATTCAAACCCCGACCTCTGCATATATTATACAGTGTCCCACCAATTGAGTTAAACTCATAGAGACAATTCTTGAATTTTATTATTCATAAGAGATAATTATTTTGAGATAGAAAAAAAAATGTGACGGTAATAATATTAAACATCATTTTTTTCACGATTTCATTAGAAAAATGGGCTCAAGTATTTATTGAGGTCAAATAAATCTTCAAATTACTCCCTCCATTTTAAATTGAGTGTCACTTTAGCAAACAAAATTTGTTTCAAAATGAATGTCATTTTCAGTTTCTAATGCAATAATAACTTTTTCTTTTCAATTATACCCTACAATTAATACTATGCATACTACTTCCAAAGTATTGCTTTTTAATGAAAAATTAACCAATAGTTAATAAGGATAATTTGGTAAAATAATAATTCTCTTTCTTTTAATCCTTGCATTTCCCAATATATTTGTAAAAACCTTAAATGATTAAACGACATTCATTTTAAAACGGAAGGAGTACAAAATACATTGCTCCCCTAAAAAAAATGGATTTATTAATTCTTTTGATACCCCTATTTAATGTGAGATTTATGTTTTCCAAGAAACTAATAAATTTGATATACAACATTTAATGTGAGGGGTATATTTTTTTATAGCATTAAATGTACTATATCATACAACATTCATACCTTTTTAATTGTCATTTTTTTGACATTTTACACAAATCAAAAAATCAATAAATATTATTACTTTTGATACAATAATTTATATTTATACTATAATAACCTTCTACATTTAATATCTCATTTCATCACAATAAATAATTAAAGATAATATTGATAAAATAACATTTATTTTACATTAAACTTTGAAAGTAACAGTTAAAAAAGTACAAAGAGAGAATATATTAACTTAAAAAAATAAATAAATATTGTATTAATATTGTAAAACGCTAAATTTTCCTGAGACATAAAAACTATATGAGGAATGCTAACAACACACATTTTAACACACTTTACTTGATTGATTAAAATTCACATGGATCCCACCAAATCACGTGATGCCATATATATTTGGTGGATTCCATATGAATTTTAATCGATAAATATCAATTTGTTAAAATGTGTATGTTAAAATACGTGTTTTTAACATTTCTAAACAATACTCCTTCCGATCTTATTTATAAAAAACTTTTGACTTTTTTGATTCATTACATAAATAATGTATTTGGTCTATATTCTATACCAATTACATTAATTACTCAATAAATCTAAAAAATTAATTTTTTCTTATAAATAGAACCGAAAGAGTATTAATCTGACAGTGACAATTATTACACGCTATCTTATTCACAATTTGACGAAAAAAAAAAAGAAAAAAGAAAAAAGGTTCAGGTATTCATTAAGGTTAAGGTCAAATAAATAAATCTCCAAATTCAACAATCTTTTCTTTTTTCTCTTTCACTTTCCTTTTAATTTGTCTCATTTATTTTCTTCAATTTTCAAACCCAAAATCGCATTCATATAAATCACACCCAATCTCTCTCTCTCTCTGAATATCACATTTTCAGCGGAAAAACCCAAATCTTGATTTTTTCGTTGAATCGAAGTGTTTATTCAGTTTCGTGTGATTATTTACACTGTTTGAGGAAAAAAAGCGCGTTTGTGTGAAAAAGCGCGTTTGTGAAATGAGAAGAAGAAGTTGCATGTTGTTGTGAAGAAAGAGTTTTGTTTTGAATTAAAGCTTCTGAATGGCAGCTAAACGCGTTTATGAAGCATGGAAAGGAAGTAATGTATGTAATGTTCTTCACTTTTAATTTCAATTTTGGAAAATTTTTGTTTTTAATTTTTAATTTTGTTTTGAATTTTAGTTGTTAATCTTTGAAATTTGGTGATGGATATGATTTAGATTTTGTTTTGTTAGTTTTGTTAAGTGTGATTTGCTACCCGTATTTAATAATAGGGTTAGTAGTTGTGTTTTGAAGTACGCACGGACGCTTCTGATCAAAGGTCTGTCCGAGACTTGTCATTGTCTGACGTGATATTGACACTGACATATGTAATTACATTGAATTGTGTCATTTTTTTCAAATTATTACTGGTGTCCAGTATTAGTATCCGTGTCGTGTCTAGTGTCTGTGTTGTGTTCGTGATTCATAGTGAGAAGGAGTTTTGTTTGAATTAAAGCTTCTGAATGGCAGCTAGTCACCTTTATCAAGCATGGAAATGAAGTAATGTATGTGATGTTCTTCAATTTTAATTTTTGTTTTTTTTGGAATTTTAGTTATTTATGTTTGATATTTGGTAATTGATATGATTTAGATTTTTTTAAGTGAGATCAGTTTGATGTGTTATGTTTTTAATAATTGGGTTAGCAGTTGTGTTTTGAACTATGTAAGGACGCTTCTGATCAAAGGCGTGTCCGGTGTTTGAGACTTGTCATTGTCTGACATGACAATGACACTATTGAATTGACACTATTGAATTGTGTCATTTTTTTGAAATTATTATTGGTGTCCAGTGTCATTATCCGCGCCGTGTCTGGTGTTTGTGATTCATAGTGAGAAGTAGTTTTGTTTGAATTAAAGTTTCTGAATGACAGCTAAACGCCTTTATCGAGCATGGAAATAAAGTAATGTATGTGATGTTCTTCACTTTTAATACTTTTTTTGGAATTCTAGTTATTTATGTTTGATATTTGGTAATTGATATGATTTAGAATTTTTTTTTTGTTAGTTTGGTAAAGTGTGATTAGTTTGATGTATTATGTTTTTACTAATGGGGTTAGTAGTTGTGTTTTGAACTATGAGCAACCTCTATAGTGCACATACACTTCTGATCAAAGGCGTGTTTGGTGTCTGTCACGTGTCATTGTTGACACTGACATGACATTGTGACGCGACACTGACAAATGTGATTACATTGAATTGTATCATTTGCTCAAATTAATATCAGTGTTGACGTTTTGTCAAAAAAAATAAATATCAGTGTTGACGTGTCGGTATCCGTGTTGGTGTGTATGCTTCAAAGCGAGCAATCCACATAGGCACTGGATACGACGCTAACATATACAACTAAACACGGGTAATAATTTGAGAAAATAAAATCAATTGAATGTGACCACATGTGTTGGGGGTTTTGGACAAGCCTTCAATTTGAAGTATCTCTGCTGCTACATAGGCTTTGCATTTCTAATGCTGTTTTTGTTATGAATGTTTGATATTTGGTGATGGATATGTTTTAGATTTTATGTTGGTTTGAGAAAGTGTGATTTGCTTGATGTGATGTATTATGGATTTAATAATGTGGTTAGTAGTTGTGTTTTGAACTTTAAGTAGCACCAACACTTCTGATCAAAGGCGTGTCTGGTGCCGGAGATGACACCTACACATGTGATTACATTGAATTGTGTAATTTTCTCGAACTATTATCGCTTTTGACGTGACAGTATCTGTGTGTTTGGTCACTTGGTGTTCGAGTGTGTGTCAGTTCTTCATAGCGAGCAACCCACACAGACACCGTAGGATACGACACTAACATATACCAGGCACAGACACGCGGACACAAACACTAACATATAAGGAACAAAGGGTTTTTTATAGCTGTGTCTTTTGAAGTTGGAGCTCCTGACACAGACACCAGAAATGACACAAGCACGTAGACTGCAGTGATAATGTTTGATATATTTGGTTATAGACATGTTTTAGATTTTGTTGTTAGTTGGGAAATTGTGACTTGGTTAATATCTTTTGTTTTTAATTGGGTTTTAATAGTTGTGTTTTGAATTTGAACTATGAGCACAAGACACAGACACTGGATACAACACTAACATATACAAGTAAACACCGGTAATAATTTGAGAAAATAAGATCAATTGAATGTGACCACATGTGTTGGGTTCCATACACATCTTCAATTTAAAGTGTTAGTGCTACATAGGTTTTGAATTTTTAATGCTGTTTTTGTTATTGCTTGAAAGTTGAAATTAAGATTTATCTCATGACATAGTTTAACTTGGCAGTTTAGTTTTGTAATTTTAGCAACTGGGTTTTGTTTTAATTTCTTTACCTGTTCTTTTGGATTTAGCTTTTAATGCTTGATATTTGGTTATGGATATGTTTTAGATTTTGTTTTGTTAGTTATGGATATGTTCTTAATTGGGTTTTAATAGTTGTGTTTTGAAATGGGACATCAGGCAAGACACAGATGCACAGAGATAATTTGAGAAAGGGTGTTTCTAACTCAGCCGTAAGGGCGCGTGTTAAGCAATCCAAAATAAAAAAAATTTGCATTGAAAATTAAAAAATTGTGTGCACAACTTGTAAGACATTATTATGATATTGAGTCCTTTAACATGTTCCCGGTATTTAGAGAACATCTTAACATTTGCTTTTGAGAAAATGCAATTGGTTGTTGTAACCACATGTGTCATGTTGGACACCAGACACATCTTCAATTTGAAGTGTCAGTGATACATAAGTTTTGAACTTCTAATGATGTTTTTGTTGTTGCTTGACAGTTGAAAGTGAGAGTGATTTGAGGTAATAGTTTAACTTGGGAGTTTAGTTTCAAAATTTTAGTAACTGGGTTTAGTTTGTTTTTGTGTAGAGTTGGTGGAGTGAGATTAAATAGATGAGAAGGTTTTTCTTCTATCTTTTGTAACTGTTGTTTTATTTGTTTGTTTGTGAGAGGAAGCTTGACTTTTTTTGTTTTAGTGACTATGCAGTTTTGTCTTTGTATAGGGTAGGATTGATGAGATGATGGAGGCTATTTCCTTTGGAAACTGTGCAATTTTGATTGAGAAGTTTCATTTAATCTATCATTTCTAATTGTTGTTGTCTCTGTTTGGAAGCTTGACTTTTTCAAAAAACTGATAGAGCCTTGATTGTGGTTTCAGTGGATTCCATGAGTCAGTTGCAAAAGAAGTTAATGGTCTTGATTCAGTTGGTTTTCTAAAAACTATGTACTTTTATCTTTTTTGTTTGAGAAAATTGATGTGATGAGCTGGAAAGTTAGAATATTTGCTTTTTGAAAAATGTGCTACTTTAAAAGATCAGTTTTGTCCCTCTTCTCTTTCACTGTTGTTGCGATTTTTTGTGGGAGGAAGCTTTACTTTGTCAACAAATTGATAGGGCTTTTATTTTGATTCACTGGACGAGTCAGTTGAAAGAAGAATATAATGCGACGATTTGACTTTATACCATCTACCCAATCGGTAATTTGTCTTGTCTGCAGTTGTTTTTCTACTCCGTTATTTAATTGTCTTTTTTAGTAGGGAATGCTGTGTTGAGTTGGTGGAGTGAGATTATGTGCTTTCAGAGTTATGAAACTTTGAATGCTGTGTCTGTGTGCGTTTATGTGCTCTTGTGTGGGATTATCGTGCAAAGCAATCTGTTATTCTTGTCTAGTTAGTTTGAAGCTCTAGGCTAATTATGGTGAGTTGCTGTATCTTATAGGGAAATTAGAAATTAAGATGTGTAATTTGTCCCTTTTTCTGTGTTTATACTTTATATTTAGTAATGATGGGTTTGGATTTCTAATGCCATTCTTGTTGCTTGAAGTTCAAAGTTGGAGTGATGTGGGAAAACTTTAACTTGGAAGTTTAATTTCAGAATTTAGGATACAAGTATGTGTCTATGTACGTGATCTGTGTGTGTGCGCTGATTCGGTGTGAAATTATGCATTTGGAATAGAACTATTGCAATTGAACATTTCAACTAAACCATCATCTGTAACCATTGTCTTGTCTGTTGGTGTGTGGAATACTACTTTGCCTATAAACTGATTGAGTCTTCTTGAGTGGTTCTTTGTAAGAACTATTTGGAATAATAAATTAGTGTGATTATTTGAATTGATACTATCTCTTCTTGAGCTGTTCTTTGTAAGAGTTGATTGGAATAATAAATTAGTGTGATTATTTGTATTGATACTATCTCTGGTAGATTACTAGTCTTTCCTCTGCTGGTTTTCTAGGCAAAAAACCTGTGAAGCAATACACTACTAGTCTTGTGTTCCCTTAGTTAACTTGAAGTGTTTTCTTGTTTTGCTCGGTTATTTTGCATTGTTGGTCAGCTACCTTATAGAATAGCTGTTTTGGGTTGTTGGCCTTAACATTGATTATCCTCAGGCGAAATTGCCTTTTATATACTCTGAAGGTCTTCGATCAAACAAGCAGCCTAATATTTTAAGGCAGTGTGCATTCCGCGTAGGTTTCTAGTGGATCTGATTGGAGCCATTTCTCTCCCTTTCCAATTTTTATTGGAGTATTGTGTTTTGGGTTTCAGTGCATCTTCTTTTACTTAGAGTAGTGATATTTGAACAACCAATTAAGACAACTATTGTGACAACTTTTCTTTTCTCTCTTTTTATTGGTCAAAAACAATAGAGAGAGAAAAAGGAAGAGAGAGAATAAGTGCATGATGTGTGTAGGAGAGAGAGGGTTGTCAAAAGGTTGTCATAAAATGGATGTACATATATCATTCCTCTTTTACTTATATGTTAAGAGACTGAGCAGTATACTAAATTTATAAGCCAGTGCAGCTCATTTTGTTGTTCCTGTTTTGGTAAAGAGGGTTCCTTATCAACCACTTGTTGCACTCTCTTTCATAGTAGTAATGTTCACAAATAAACAAACCTAAATTCTCTCCTAGTAATCTAATGTTAAATAGAAATATTAATAATATTTTACTCTTGTTTAAAAGTGTCAGAATATCGACAGATATCCTTGAATATCTACTGTGCTTTTTAAGTTTGTTAAAAGCTCTTCAGAATATATTGTGGAGTGAGTTATTTATCTAATTATGCAAGCAATATTCGCATTGTTAACAAATTTTATTTATTATTTTTGCTTGTTTGTTACCTTATTATAATAAGGTTAGTAAATCTATTGTTTTATTGGTTTGGGCTTGAACTTGTAATGCTTTGTTATCACATGACCTAATTATTTATGTAAACAGAATCATCTGGTTAATATTCTCTGATATCTAGTGATAAACCATATCAATTTTATAGTCTCTTATTATGAATCTCTATTCTCTTTTTTATTTATGACTTCAACAAAAACTTATTTCTCATGTTATCTTCCTGTATCGACATGCTTCTTTCTTCTAGCTAATTTAAGAAGTGTTACTTTTTAATGACCAATTATCTGTCATATATAAAAGTCCTATTTCATTTCAAAATTCTTATAATCTTATGCAGAAATTCTTATTTGGAGGAAGGCTGATATTTGGGCCTGATGCTAAGTCATTGCTTATCAGTTTGTTGCTGGTCATAGTTCCGGTTATCATCTTTTGTGTATTCGTAGCAAGGCATCTTCGGCACCATTTTTCTTCATATAATGCAGGATATGCTATTTTGGTGGTGGCAGTTATCTTCAATATTTATGTAAGATTTATGAAGATTTTTCTTTCTTTGTCATTTCATGTTCTAATACTCATGTTAATGTTCTAACTTAAATGTTAATGTTTGTTAGCATTTAATTTGGTTAGTTGTCAATATTATAAATAAACCCTCTCAAGCTAATTGTTAATAACTCATTTGTTAAATGATTGATATTCTACATTTCCTCTCACGCTGAAACTATTAAGGTCTTGGGTTGTTACAAATAACCCTTCCAAGCAGTCTCAATAACCCATAGGAATGTCCAAATAGGCCATATAAAAGCCAAAAGCAGCAAAATATAAAGTGAACACAAGTCTAAACAACAGTAACTTCACAGATAACAAGCTGTTGTAGTTCCACATCCAAACAGTCGTTTGGAGTTTTGGAACTAAAACATTATTAAACCAGATAAGAGTTCAGTGGTGGGTGACCATATATATAGATATTGCTGCCTAAAAAGGTTGGCCACATGGCCTCGTGTAGGCAAAGTTACATAAGACAGGGTACTTAATCCTTTTGTAAGGGGAATAAATTCTTGACTATGACCATAAGGGAATAAATTCTACAGCAGAAAAACATGGATTTGGTCATGGAGAATAATAGCACTTTTATACAATGTTGAAAGGGAGAACAAAGGAGAGAAATTGTTAGGATGTATACAATTTTTGCTGTTTATGGATTTATTTACAATCATTTTACATTCAGTCATTTAAATAGTATTCTCAACTACCAATCACTGGCTCAATAATCAGTAATTGATTGTTCAAATCTAATTGATGTAAATATATTTATCAATATATTTTATCATAAAGGATAATGTTCTAACATATATATTAATATTATATGTGCATCGGTGAATATTAAAATAGTTGGATCTTTATTCATGACTAGTTCTTGGTGTTCTGTGTTAGCGTGAATAATATTTATCTGTTTTTGCTTTTTCCTTCTTTGCCAGCTCGTTTTAGTAATTCTTTTGCAGTATTTATCCGCTCAATATTTTGTTTCATCGTTTTTTTTTCCCTCCAAATATAACTTTCAACGAGAAGAAAACTTTATTTGGTGAAAAACTTTTGGTAAAAGAAAAACATTAGTACCAAATTTGAACATCTTTCCAATAATAAGCATCACAATAAATAGTGGAATGGTAGGATTTAACAAACCGAGGATAAATCCAAGTTACTCTTTCTTAAATCCCAGTGATATTTTAATAGACATTTACTTGTGATCCAATGAAGGGAACAATTTGATTATAAAATCATGAACATGGGTTTAATTTGTCGATTTATTAGCGAACAGAAAAAGGAAGTATTGAGCTTGAAAGAAGAATGGTATCGTGTGTTAGATTCTAATCACAACTCAATGACACAGCAAACAAATTGTCACATCCATTAATACGTTTTCCTTTTTCAGTATTTTCTAATTTACGAAAGTAAGGTTTTGGCCTGTTTTGGTTATATAATTTCCTTTCATTTAACCGACATTTCTTAGGAAAAACTCATTTAATATATTGATTTCTGAGATCTGGAGCTGGATGCAATTTAATCCAGTGATTTTTGTTTATAGGTGCTGATACTTCTCTTCCTTACTTCGGCACGTGATCCGGGCATTATTCCAAGGAATTTACATCCGCCTGAGGAAGAGTTCCGTTATGACTCGTCCGTTTCTATTGACATTGGGGGAAGACAAACACCAAGCCTTCAGTTCCCTCGAACAAAGGAAGTAATGGTCAATGGCCTTCCTGTAAGAGTGAAGTATTGTGATACATGTATGCTGTATCGCCCTCCTCGTTGCTCACATTGCTCCATTTGCAACAATTGCGTTGAACGTTTTGATCATCATTGCCCTTGGGTTGGCCAATGCATTGGACTGGTATGGTAGCTGATTTCCACAATGTTATTGATTTTTTGATACTTGTTTCTTTCATAATGATGTGCCTGGCTCATTACATGTTTGCTTTCTTGTTATTGAAATATTTATTTATTTTTGGTTTTCCCAATGCGCAGAGGAACTACCGTTACTTCTTTATGTTTGTTTCTTCGGCAACTCTTCTATGCATCTATGTGTTTTCAATCTCAGCTTTTTACATCAAGGTTTTGATGGATGAGAATCACGGGACAGTGTGGAAGGCAATGAAAGAATCCCCTGCATCTGTTGTACTAATGGCATATTGTTTCATCTCTTTATGGTTTGTTGGTGGACTAACTGGCTTTCATTTGTACCTTATTGGCACAAACCAGGTCCGTGAATTTCTTTCACAGTTCTGAATCCAATATAATGTTTATTTCATTGTTCATTGTACTTGCATAATTAGCGGGTAATTTGTCTCAAATGAAATTAATTTTGAAACCACTATTGAAAACAATTCTTACGATGGAAAGACAGTAGTAAGGTGGACATTGACAAAATGATGATGTAAGGCTGAGCATTAAAATACTCGATGTTTTTGAATGTGGTAAAAAATTAGGCTGTGTTGTAGAGATAAAAATCTCAGAAGAATTTTCTTAATATATTAAACGTATTTTTGATCCCTCATACATTTCCTTTCTCCTAAACAAATGATGCTTTATGGTTAGTTCTTTTTTTTCTTCTCAATACTACTCCAAAGGTAGTGTAAGCCTAATTCTTATGTACCTAGACTTGTCTTGAATGGCCAAATTTTGTAGAAAAGACATGTTCTACGTCTGCATGCATTATTTTCTGTAAATTTGTTTCTTAAAAAAGATCATGTGATTGAAGAGTATCTTTATCATCTTGGTGATTAATTTTATTTTTGCAGACCACCTATGAAAACTTTCGATACAGAGCAGATAACAGGATCAATGTTTACAATCGGGGGTGTTTAAATAATTTTCTGGAAGTATTTTGTACAAAAGTGAAGCCTTCAAGGAACAATTTTCGGGCTTTAGTTCAAGAGGAGGTACAGAGGCCACCTCCTCGGGTAGTTACCACCCGAGAACCTGAACAAGATGTAGGTGGAGATCCTCGTTCTAAGGTTGAAGATGATCTAGACATCGGGGAAGATCTATTAAAGATATCACAGCGGCGGAATATTGAAGAAATTGATGAAGACATTCGGAGCAGAGGAAGCAATGGACCTTACAACAATGCATCTGAAGGTGATTCAGTTTTGGGCTCAGATCGTCGAGCTCCAACAGTTCAAACAGAAGAAAGGCACTCAAGTTGGAGAAGAAGCGGAAGCTGGGAAATTGCGCCAGATGTACTTGCCAATTCAAATGTAACTGAAACTAGAAGCTATGTTTCTGCGCGTCAATGATCGCGGTTTCTTTGATGTTTGTGTAGCATATCAACTTTAGGTGATATGGGGTTTACTTATATATATCAAAAAGATTGAATAGGAAAAACTTCTTAATCAGATTTTACCGTTATAGGAATGTGAATTGAATTGATTGGGGTATTAAGTAGAAAAACTTATTTGACCTTTTGTGGTAATCTTAATTCTTAGCTCTTATGGAAAATATAGAAATGCGACTGTTCAAGAAAAACAGGTTATGTGTCTTGGTTTTTTTTTTTTTTTTTTTTAGTTTTTTCTTCTACCATACAATCTTTGTTAGCTTAATATGCACAAACAAATTAGTATTGTACTATGCGCAAACTTATTTTCTAGCATTGAATCATTAAATCTCATCATATTTCATTGAGATTTATTGATCCAATGGTAGAAATAACCTTATGCATGGTGCAAGATATATGTCCCTTGGGCACTATAGCCATCTTTGAAGTTGTGATGCTGAAAAAAATTCTCATCATATATTGTTTTATGCTTTCTCAAAGTGCTATTGATACAATTAGGTGATGTTAATTTTGCGTCAAAAGGTTTGAAGGGTTTTTCTGTTTCAAGTCACAAAATGGTCTAATAATAAAACTGAGATTTCTATTTTGCATTGTGTATTCTTCACTTTAATGTTTCGGTAGAGTTTACTAAAATTGATACATTTTTTTTTTTTACAAAACTAAAATTGATACATAATGGTGATGAATATCACAATTTAAAAGTAGGAAAATACGACATATGTTAAGGATTCCACTGATAGAAATTATGTATTAAAAATTGTGTCATTTTATATCTCAAAAGGTTGAACATTGATTTTTCTCAATAAATACTTTCCATCCTAAATTATATGTTGCTTTGAGAAATTTTTTTGTCTCAAATTATAAGTCGTTTTACAATAATTTTGTCCCAAATTATAAATTGCTTTACAATACCCGTGAAACAGTAATGTTGCTTTTCCTACTATAACCTAAACTATTTATTACTTTCTATTCTTTTAATTCTTTAATTTATCTTTTTCATAACATTTATTAAAGACCATTTTGTAAAACAGCTCATAATATCTCTTTTTCATACAAAATTAATTGCGTTTCTTAATATGTGTGAAATGTCCAATATAATTTGAGATGAAAGAAATACATTTTATCAGTGGAATCTTCAACATGTTTCATAAATGTGAACGTTAGCATGTCCCTTAAATGTATTAGTGCTTTCATGTGGATACATTAATATTTCACAATTGAAAATTAATAAATGACAAACTTTGCTTTGTCACCTTCAATAATTTGATGCTAAAATTAAAATAAGTTACTATATAAAAATAGCAAAACTAACATCATTACTCCTAAGCCAACCATTACATACTAAAAAATATGACCACTAGTACAAAATTACTATTTTTGAATGGGAATATAAACAACACCATAAATGTGAAGAATCTATCTCTCCCATAATACCAAGAGCTCTTGAATTCTTCTTTTTCCAAAACAACAAAAAGAAAAATGAACTCCTCAAAACTTTCATCCTTGTTGTTCACTCTTTCCTGGATCTTTATTTCTCAAGCATCCGGCCACGCGTTATACGAACAGGTATGTGCAGACACCAAAGAAGACCAAAACTGTTGCCTTAACCTTTTGAAAACCGAACCACAGATTACCACCGCGACAAAAGATTTTGAGCTATGTCAACTGATCCTAGAGCTTGGAATTAAAAAGGCTACAGAAGCTCAGGATCACATAAAGGAAATAATGAAGACAAACCCTTCACCAGCAATTAAGGAATGTGCTACATTTGATTATGATGGGGTGGTTGCATCATTCAAAAGTTCATTAGGTGAATTGACCTTAGATACTATGACATCAAACTATGATGCCAAAACTGCTGGTGATGGACCTACAACATGTGACACTGCCTTGGCTAATGCAAAAATTCACAATCCTGTCCTTTCTACTCTAAATAGAGAGATAATGTTGCTTAGTAAAATTGCATTTTTGGCAACAAACAGGCTTCCAGTTAAACTATCAGGGTAATATTTTGTTTATATATATCAAATGTTACTTACACATGAATAGAAGGCAAGCATACAACAAGCTGCACTGCTAGGCCTTTTTGTCGAAAGGAAGACATAATATGTGTAGTGGGGAGGTTTTTATTTATATTTTTTTTGTGGTCTTCAAAATTGTTGTGTAATGTGGAGGGTAGATATTTAACATCTTAAATATTTGGATGTTGTAAAAAAAAACAACCATCTTATATATTTGGATGGTTTCTAATCAATTGATTATTTTCTTGTTTAATATATTATCTATCTTTTTTTTTCTCACTCTCAAAGGTTACCTTCATCGGAAGTAATTATATTCAATGTGTATTGGACATTAAATACGAATATTTTTCTCGACTGTGATTCAAACGTTGGTTCATCTCTTATTAAAAGTATTAGCATATTTATATAACAAAATGAAAAGGTCGAATATGTTTTCTCTTACATGTTTCTTTTGTTGTTGACGAAATCCATGTCATTTCAATATCAAATAAATCTTCAGAAATACAAGATTTTCTTGATATTCTTACAAATTCTACGCGAAAGTTTGGTACTAAGGATATTTGTGACACAATTTCTTGCATGTAGCCATGTTCAAATAGTAGAAACAATTGAAGAGCCAAACTGCATTGTTTAACGCCCTAAAAGTCATGTATACAGTAATGTAGGCTCTAAGCTTATAGAATTTTCCTTAGGCTTTGTTTGCGAGTTTGGAGGGGAGGGAAGGAAAGACTTTGAGGGGTGGAAAATATGATGGAAAATGGAGAAATCTTTCAATTTTGTTTTTTTTTTGACAAAAACAAAATGATATTCATTCATTCAAATCGAGAGATTACATCATTCAACACCGCTAAAAACGTAAAAGATGAAATTGCGAACAAACTCACAACATCCAAGTTAATAGCATACAACGGCATAATGCCTACAAAAATATATGATAAAATTAAAGTGACCAGGATATCCATGGCCTCCGGATCTGCAACGTTCACGCCTAAATCTTTGATTGAATAATCGATCTTCAATATGAATCAAATGAACACCGCAAGAAGACGGGAAATCAAACAATGCCGCACAAGCCGACGAACAACAAACCACCACACTTAGATGATGAAATCACAGAGAAAAAAACTTAGATCTATGTGAAAATCACTTATTTAGATTGAAATATAGAGAAAACGATGAAGAGGGGTGATTTCAGGTCAAGAATTGACCCAAAACCATCCCTCGATGGAAAATCTGGAAAAGAAAACCTAGAGAGAGAAACTAGGGCCGGCTTGTTGGAGAAGGAGGGGAAGACAAGAATATTTTTTTCTTTCAATTTCTTTAAAAGAGTAGTTTTTTAGAGAATGATAAATTAATGCATATAATTACGATATTTTCAATATGCAAGGTTTACCTAAATAACATGGTTTACTGTTTGGAAAGGAAAATACTTGCTAAAAATATTGTTGGCTTCTGGTTTTTTTCTTCTAATAAGATAACTATTCATTATTATATGACAACTCTCTTTTTTTTTTTTTTACAACAAATTGTAGTTCTTGTATATTGTTATTTATTCGTTATTGACGAATAAATTTATAGCTCTTTTCTTTTATGAGGAAAGTATTTACATTCCTACTTGTATTATCACCATCAATTATGATGTTAATGAAATAACATAGCTCTTTTATGTCGTTTATGAATAAAAGCTCACTAAAGTAATCGTTTGTTAGTTGAATAATTGGACATCTCTGTATCCAAAAATAGATAAAATGTTTTTTCAATAAAAAAATAATAATTAATGTCGGAACAAGCCCTAACCCTCACTTTCACGCCTTCATCATGTTAAGTGGAACAAGCCTCATTATATAAGTATTTTCTTTCTTGAAAGAATTTGTGAAAGTCCTCCATCAAAACTCCTTCAATTTAATTTTATGTATGTTTCATAAAATTCGAAGTCTAAACCATTGTTCCATGAAGTTGTTTGTCTTCCCTTTGCCCTTGGAATTCTCATTGCAATAGAGGTTTTGTCCTAAGGAAGTCAAGAGCATGAGGTAAGGCCATACTAATTTTACCTAGACTAATGATTAGGTATTATGAGATTAGAAATTATGTTTCATAATCATTTTAAAAAGAAAGGAATTAAAATAAAATATTATTCGGGAAGTTTAATTCGGTAATGTTGAAAAAATAAAGGTTGACGTTTTAGTAGTATTTTCTGTGTTACATCATATTTGTACCTTGTTTCTTTTATTTTACTCATTCAGAGGCAGATTTAACCAAGACAATACTAGATATCACATTTGATGTAATACTTTAGAGCACTATTATATTATAATTAATGAATTTTTTTAATATAAGAGTGTTACATCAGAAATATTAAAAAGACCAGTCATAACATAATTACTCCACCTGTCTTACCAAAAATTTGATATGTATTGTATAATGTTTGTTATATAATGCTTATGTATTGTTTTTGCATATGAAATTTTATTATAAATGTAGAATTTAAAATTATTGTTTTATTTAACAACATTGTTAAATAAAAGATAGTCTTATTTGTCTTAATTTAATAGTGAATAAAAATTAAACAAAATATAACATCAAATAAATATGTAATAGTGAAAATTTCTTAAGTATAATACATACGTCATATATTAAAAAATATATATATTTTTATATTTTCAGTTATGGATTGAGCAAACATATAGGGCTCATTTCCATATGCCCAATTCAAAAGTGACCCAAATCCTGCATTTCGACCATTACTCGCAGCACACGTCCTCCTTGCATGCGAGGTGCTTGTAGCACTTCAGTAGACCAGTTCACACGACTGTAACGTCTCCAAAAACGTGACATTGAAATTTGCCTTGGAGGTTACGATTCTTACGATTCCGTAACCGTCGAGCACCCACACGTGCCCTACAACGACACCTACACCTCCTCATTATAAAAAGGGACTCTCAACATTCCTCAAAGGTACAACATTTTTCTACCCTAAACCAATGTTTTTAAAACTGGAATGAAAATCGAACCGGTGAGATTTCCGGTTCTTGGTTTAACTGGTTAAACCGGTTAACTGATTGATCCGAACAATGAATTCATTAATGGATATTTTTTTGAAAGAGTAATAAATATTTTTTTTTAATGTAAAATGTATATATTACTATTGTCCATTGCTTTATTTGCCAACATATTAGGCGCCCATTTTTATTTTATTTTTAAGAATAGTACTCCAAGCCCAATACTTTTAACCCATCATATATAATAAACATACCCTGGTTCCACCTGAATTAACATGATGCTAAGAAAAATCCTTGAGGCAGCCGCTATGCCTTTTAAAATCTCTGAGCAAAATCTTTGTCTCCCTAATCCTGTTCTAATTTCTTCTTCTTCTTCTTCTTCTTCTTGGTTGAACCGACCAATACGGCGCACGTCGGAGTGTCTGCAGGTATCCCGTCGTTCCAATCAACGCAACTATTAAAAATCACCATGAAAGCACCTCATTAGCTGTCATCTTCTGATCAAGTACAATCATTTTCAAAACACACAATTTAGTTGTTGTAATATAATTGTTTAAAATTAGCCTTTTCAATTTTTTAGTCTAGCCATTTTTTTATAAAAAAAAAAATAAGTAAAATTTAAATTTTAGAAATTTCTTATTTAATGCAATTATTTAATTAGATTCTCATAGGTAGGGGTGGACAAATGGGTTACACCCGCCCGAACACGTCTGGCCCGTAGGTAGAAAAGGGGCAGCAGGCGGGTTAAAACGGTCTGGGTGGTTCGGTGGGTCAATTTTATTGACTAGGTATGGGCAAGTTCGGTCGAGTTCGGATGTTCATTTCCAACCCACGGATAACCGAAACCCGCCCGCTCATATTACTTTAAAAATTTGATTTGACTAAGCATACAATAATAAATTAATGTCCTTGGAAAGTGGAAACCACTTTGAAAATCATCAAACAAAACCATCAACTTTCTCTCTCTTAGAAAACCAGTGTACAAAACGTAAACAAGGGCTTCTTTCAACTTGTCTTCTAAATTTCACTTTATTCATCAAATTCACTCAATTTCATACAAAAATTATTATTTTTTTCATTGAATTTGTTTCTCTTCACGTTGTAGCAACATGAAGGTCGAAGAAAAAATAATGTTACAACGCATAATCTCAAACAATTCTTCATCTTTCTTTAATTTTTTTTTCCATTCTCAACTTAGATCTATTTGTATCACTTCTTTCATCTTCTTCAACAATAAATCTGGCCAACTTTTATCTTTTTTTTCATTTGTCATGTTTCTGGATTTGTGATTTGTGAAGTTTTGCTATAAAATTTTGTTTAATGCAAAACCGACACAATCCGCCCGATCGTCCGCCTAACCCGCCGAAACCGCAACTGTTAAAACCGAAAACTCAGATGGATGATGACGGATGGTGATATTCCAACCCGTCCAAACCCGTCCGCTGTCCAAGCCTACTCATAGGAACACATTCTTTGTATTGAATATACATTTATTAAATTTTATTCATTCTTTTACTCGTCATGTTTTTTTTTTTGGTAATAATAGCGTTTTAAATAGTGAAAATCATTGAGTGTCTTGTTCATTGGTGAGATTGAGAAATGAGTAGAAATTAGGGTTGTTCTTTTTGAGCTTGTTGAAGCTAATTTCTTGTAACCCATCTGTATCTCTTTGTAAGAACTCATTGATAGTGGATTGGAGAGATCAATCTCTCCCTCTAGAGTAGGTCAAGTTGGACCGAACTGGGTGAACATTTCTTGGTGTTGTTATCTTTTCTTTTCTCTCTTTATCTTGTATATTCTTTGGTTGGATTGTGGTTTTGCTATGCACTTGGTTTCTAGATTAGGTCTAGATTGTTGTTGTTGCTCTTGGTTATTTTGGTTGTTGGTTGCCATTGATACTTGATCCACGAATCTAAATTTCATTGATGTGAAGTTTGGAATTGACCGAATTCACAAGAATTGGCGCCCACCGTGGGGCAAGAGGTGAAGTTTGTCAAGTGAGCACCATGGGTACCAAAGTTTACATCTTGGAGATGGAAGCAAGCATGGTTCAATGGAATTGTATGGAAGCATTGAAGGTTGAGACGGTGATGTTGATCAACCTAGCACAATCAAAGAAGGTTAAGTATGGAGAGAGGAGGTCATGATGGTGATGTCGTGGCGGTGAGGTGTGTGTTCCCAATGGTCAAGTTCAGTCTAGAGAGGCGGTGTGAAGAATACTCGTGATCAACCTTTGAGGTGGAGTTCCAAGGTGAAATCATAGTGTGTGTACACATTTGAAAGTTGAGGTAAAGAAAGCTCAACTTGAGATGGAGTTAATGACATCGGGAATGGTATGAGTATGGATACCTTGGGTGCTATGCTCTAGTTGTGAGCATGGAAATTCTTCAAGAGAACGAAAGGCATTTCGGGGGTTGAAGAATGTATGGAACGACTTGTGGGATTACCGGAAAAGACCAAAGGTGATCAGAGGTAAGTGAATATTCGGGAGGACGGATTTTGATCACTCCGGGGGCCGAAGGGTTTATAGTGTAGTCTTGTGGAATCACCTAAAATTCTAGTGTAGTTGGATGCAAGGAACTTTAAGAGGGCGGAAGGCATTCTGAGGTTTGAAAAGTTAAAGGTGAGAAAACTTGTGGGACTACAAAGTGTAGTTGGATGCAAGGAATCATACTTGGAAGCTTGTGGAACTACCGAGGGTGGTTGGATGCAAGTGGAGGTCGGTGTATGGATTAAGGTTCAAGCGGGGGTTTAGACTTGATTGGTTTTGTCTTGAGGAATTGTTCAAGGCAACGTTAAGGAGCAAGGTGGTTGATGGTTAAATTGGCATCACCATAAATTTAGATTCAAGGTGGAGATTTGTTGAGAAATGACTCAAAATTGTGATGTTGTGAAAGCTGAAAATCGTGACGCGGTTTTCGGAGGCGTGGCACAATTTTGGTGGCAGAATGGATGGTTTCTGCTGAAAGTAAATGATGGCGTGATTTTGTGCAGGCGTGACGCGATTTTTGAATAAGGATGTCGTACCTTGGGTCGTACACAATAATCGTGGCGCAACTTTCTCAGGTGTGGCACAATTTTGACAGATCTGAAACACTTTTTAAGCACTCCATGACCCATTTGTTGGGTAAGCTTGGTGAATCTCATGGAAACCAAAGGATAGAAGTTTTAGGGTATTTAGATACTAAAGGTTGAGGGTCTTTGGGTGAGGTTCAAAGCCTCAAGATGTGAATCTTGGAGAACCAAAAAAGGGGGCTCTTGGGAAAGGGTTGATGCCTTTTGGGGAAGATTGATGGGGTTGGGAAAAAATTGAGTGGAGAGTCATTTGTTAGCAACTTGGGCGAGTCTTGTGAAACCAAAAGAGAAGATCCTTAGGAAATCAAAGCTAAGGGCTGGTTCTCTTTTGGGGGTTAGATTCTAGAGTTGGGAAACAATTGTACACACCTTGGATGAGTGAAAATCATTGAGTGTCTTGTTCATTGGTGAGATTAGAAAATTGGTAAAAATTAGGGTTGTTCTTTATGAGCTTGTTGAAGCTAATTTTTTGCAATTCATTTGTATTTCTTTGTAAGAACTCTTTGACAGTGGATTGGAGAGATCAATCTCTCCCTCCAGAGTAGGTCAAGTTGGACCGAACTGGGTGAACATTTCTTGGTGTTGTTATCTTTTCTTTTCTCTCTTTATCTTGTA
>Ga0315914_1003877_pt1 | contig 22538 bp, 9 predicted proteins | sample MpolenodulesMG_FD_203920 | JGI IMG/M metagenome (GOLD analysis project Ga0315914, IMG submission 203920) | Medicago polymorpha root nodule microbial communities from Los Angeles, California, United States - elongated nodules | ecosystem: Host-associated > Plants > Roots > Nodule | place: USA...
GAGAGAGAGAGAGAGTTTATAGAATCAATCTTGTGCAACAGAGATGAAGATATGACGTGGTGTGGCCAATGAGAAGAAGGGATAAATTGTCAAATCCAATGAGATGATAGGTGATTTGTCATGGCCAATAAGAAGAAAGGATGATTGTTATATCCAATGAAAATAAAGGGTGAGTTGTCATCTTATAATCTAAACGAATCTTTTTCTATGAAACATTTGATTTTACCATTGTTGTATTTACATTACGGATAGGCAACATATTAGCTTACTGGCTCAATCCGGCCAAACCGTCTGGCATGTTTGGCAACGGGCGGTCCAATCGGTTTAAACAGGTCTAACGGTTTGAGAGAATCGGGTTTGTTTGGGTAGTGTTGGTCAGTTTCGGTTGGGTCAATCCAACCCAACGAAAACCAAACTCAACCGCATTTAAACTTGTTAAAAGGCCCAATATCTGATCCAATTTGCCAAGACCAATTATTTCACTCAACATATGACAAAACCCTAGCCGCCTCTCAGTTCTCTCTCTCTCTCTCTCCCTCTCTCTCTCTCTATGTGTGTGTGTGTGTGTGCTTTGCTTGTTCCTCTTCAGACTCAATAATTTGAGTTCCAGAATCTTCATCTTCATCCATTATCTTCATCATTGACCTTGTTTTGCATCTGCTTCTACACATCCAAACTATTCTCAACCTACACTTCTTTCATCCTTCTTTTACATCATAATCTACACCTAAATCAATTGATCTCAAAATCTCCATCTTCATCATTCTTTTGTTTTGAATCTGAAAATTGATGATTGAATTTGAAATCTAGTAAAATATAAACATAAGCTTGTAGATGTGATTTTCAACCTGGCATATTAAAGTTACTCTCTCTTTGAAACATTGTACTTTGAGTTTCATTCAAAAGACCACCACACTCAACAATTTTTTTTTTGTCGAATCATGAATCTTATTAAACAGTTTTTTGTTGATGTCAAACTGTGACAAACCACCTGCCCCAACCGAAAACCGCCTTAAGTGATAACCGCTGAAACCAATGTCACAGGTGGGCGGAGTTGGGTGGGATGTTCTCAGCCGTGGTTTTCTGCGGATTGAGGTTTTTCACCAGAAAACCGCCTGCACCCGAGCGATGTCCAGCCCTAATTTACATGTTGCCGCACGTCGTATTTTGGTTTTCTTATATTTTCCCATAAAATCTCAATCTCATCTCACACTCACACACACACTCTCTCTCTCTCTCTCTCTCTCAAATCAAAATCTCTATCCCTCATTTATTTTCTTTCACTCATCTCCATCGATCAGAGAATCTCACAATCTCTATTCTGAAATAACTCATTTCCCCCACTTTCTTATACTTGGCTCTCTCTTTCTATCTTCACTTAACTTTCACCATTGTTTTATGATTCCTACTTGATTTTCTGCGATCTTACACTTAGAGATTTCATAATACAATTCTTTAGTTTTGCAGTTATCTTTCCTCTAATCTATTTCCTTAATTTTTTTCAATCCTTCAATAAATTGCAATGGATTTTTACTATTTGAGATTTAATAGTTTCGATCTACAAATCCACTTCGTCTTCACCCTCTTGTAGCCACTACACTTTTAAGTCCTCTGATCTTTCCATCGATTAAAAATAGTTTGATATGTTAGGGAAAAATGAAATATCTATCAGAATAAGTTTTTCCTTTTTATGTATCTCTGTTATTGTTTTTTTGGTTATGTTATTGATTCATTTCTTTACTATTATATTTTTTTTTATTTGTGTATGTGTATAGTGTTGTGATTTTATTAGTACAAAACGTGCACCTTCTCCTTCAATCTGAAAGTATGAAATAAAGATCAAACCAATAAGCATTTTATAGTATGCATTTAATGTTGCCCTTTTTCAATTTGAGATATGCTCATTGCGTGTTTGAAAAAATATTGTAGTGAGATGGGACAAATTAAGGAAAACACGAGAACAAATTAAGTCTTTTGAGTTGTCAAGTTGTGAAATCGTCATTTCTAGCCATTGTGTTTTTGATGAAAATACTTTTCCATTCTCTACTTCTTATGCTCTTGGGTGTTCACACTATGATTTTTTCGATACAACTGATACACCTTTTCCATACTCACAATTTTACCCTACATTACAACATCCTAATAACAACCATACCTCCACCACAACGACTACACCTCAACCAACGCTAGCCAATCAAACCTCTCTCGACACTACGGCTACACCTCAACTGACATCACCTATACCACAACAAAAGTCAATTAATACTACAAACAACACCAGTCTCCAACCCATCCTCACATTTAACGCGCCTTCTACCCCTCACATACCTACACCTATCAATTCTCTAACTAATCCTCCACTCTCTCCTTAAATAACCACATGAACAAAACATGACATCTTTAAACTGCACCAACTTTTTAATTTTCATGCATCTAATCATACCATAATTTATCTTTTTCCACCAATCCCATTAATGAATTATAGGATCATAACTGGGAAATGGTTATCAAAGACGAATATGATGCTCTGATTGAAAATATGACATGTGATTTAGGCCACATCCCGCTAATGCTAATATTTATTCCAAGTTTATAGGTTTCAGACATAAGAAGAAATCATATGGTTCCTTTGAGAGATACAAATCTCGGTTAGTGGGAAATGGCTCTAATCATCATACTGGTGTAGATTCTGGTGAAGCTTTCAGTCCATTAGTTAAACCAACGACTGCACGAACAATTCTAAGCATTTCTATTTCAAAATCATGGTGTCTCTATCAATTAGATGTAAAAAAATTCCTTCTTAATTAGAAATATCAGTGAAATTGTATACATGTACCAATCTCTCGGTTTCGTGATCTTCAACAATCTAATTATGTGTGCTTGATGAGGAAGTCTTTGTATGGTATTAAACAATCACCTTGTTCTTGGTACCAACGTTTTATTGAATTTGTTTCTACATTAGGTTTTTCTTATAGTGTTTGTGATCATTCATTATTCATTTATCATAGTAGCAATGACGTAGCCTACATTCTTCTTTATGTTGATGCTATCATTCTTAACGCTTCATCAGATACCCTTCTTCGCTCTATCATGTTTAAACTAAATTATGAATTTGCCATGAAATATTTGGGTCCTCTAAGTAACTTTCATGATATCTCAGTTACAAGACATTCAAGTTGCATTTTTTTTCTCCCAACATAAGTATGCCGAAGAAATAATTGAGTAGGATTTCATGTCCTCTTACAAACCAATTTCTACTCGAGTGGTCAGAAAAGAAAAACTTAGTGGACTCTCAGGCAACCCATATCATGATCCCTTTGAATATCGAAGTCTTGTCATAACATTGCAATATTTAACCTTAACAAGACCTGATACATCTTATGTGGTTCAACTTGTTTGTCTTTTTATGAATAACCCAAGAACACAACATATGACTTCCTTAAAGCAAACTATTCGGTACATTATGGGTACAATTACTCACGGTTTGCATATCTCACCATCCTCGGTTAATAGACTCACCACATATACTGATGTTTACCACATATACTAATGCTAACCTGGGAGGATGTATGGACACTAGAAGACCCATGTTTGATTATTGTGTTTATCTTGGAAAATTTTAATTTCTCGGTCTACAAAGTGACATCAAACTTTATCTTGTTCTAGAGCTGGAGAAGAATATCGTAGTGTTGCTAATGTTGTTTCTGAATCTTGTTGGCATTGAAAGTTACTCTTCGAACTCCATTGTCTGGTCACGAAAGTCACTCTAGTCTATTGTGATAATGTTGGTGTTGTTTAATTATCAGGTAATCATATTCAACACTAATGCACGAAACACATTGAGATGGATATTCACTTTGTGCTTAAAAAGGTTGCTCAAGTTCAAGTATGTGTTCTGCATGTTCCTTCATGTTACCAAATAGTTGACATTTTTACAAAGGACCTTCCGCTACAGTTATTTGATGATTTCAAAGATAGTCTCAACATTCATTAATCTCCAATTTCGACTATGGGGATGTATTAGAATATGAATTATTCATTGTATCATTATTAATATCTTTTGTATTTATTTTTACATTTGTGTATATTGAATAGCTATTATTTTGAAGTGTCGACCAAGACTCTAGGGGTGTTCGTTGTGTGGTTTGGTATTTAAGTTAAAAGTTATATGGACTATAAGATAATAAAAGCATGTGGTTTGATTGGGTTCGGTTGACTTTTAAACTAAAAGTATATATGATCCTTCAAAAAAACATAAGTATATATTTTTTTTTTGATAGGCCAATAGGAAGGTTAGGCATCAAGGTGTAGCTGAAGCATCCCAACTAGGTTGGCACCCCACAGAACACCCATCCTCTACCGCCAACCTAATAAATAATATTAATAAAAAATGGAAAAAATGTACAAAAGAGGGGGGACTAGGCCAAAACCCTCAAAGCCGAAATAAAAAAGAAAGCAGAACAAGCTGACAAGAAATGACTACGAAAATCTATAGTTAGGCAGCCCATTTCTGTCTCTAGCAAAATCTATCGAAAGAGAAGCCGGCATAGTCTGGAACCAGGTATTGGAAGTCACAGTTTTCCCCAATGCAGCCATAGTGTCTGCACAACAATCACCTTCCCTATAGATGTATGAACAAATCATCATCAGGTCAAGCTGCATGCAATTATGCCATCTATTCCGTAAACGCAAAGGAATGATAGAGTGATTGTGGAAAGCCTGTACCGCAGTAGAAGAATCAGTCTCAAGCCACAACCTATACCCATTGTGCGAAGCCGCATACTCCATAGCACATATCAGACCTACAAGCTCGGCCTCAAAAACATTTCCATAACCGATATTACAAGCAAAACTACCCAAATAAGTACCACGAAAGTCTTTGAAAATTCCCCCACATGAAGAATTAAGATTAAGAACAGAACCATCAGTGTTCGCCTTAACCCAGGTGATGGTTGGAGGCTTCCAAATCACGGACATAATCTCTTTAACACGCCTGTAAGAAGGAGAGATCAAAAAATTATTTAAAACAGCCCCATCCGTAGCTAAACAATTGCCTTTGGAGTTAGCACCAGACAAAGCAATAAGGGACGATATTTGGCCATGGAAGCGTGAATGGAAACATTTGTGTGGCTGAAGTGAATCGCATTCCTAGCCAACCAAATTGTGTGGACCGTATGCACAAGAGCAGCAGCGAACACATCAAGAAGTTGGGAGCTGCAAGGCCGCGGTATGCAATCAAGGATTGACGAGTAAGAGGCCAAGGAAATAATGCACCGTAATTTAACACTCAGCCATTTCCAAATGATTGTTGCAAATTCACAGTGGAGAAACAGATGGGACGAAGTTTTTGCCTCTCGAAAACAGAGAACACAAACAGACACTAAGGTGCAGCCCCGGAGCCTTAGATTCTCATCTGTCGGAAGCTTGGACAACATCAAACGCCAAAAAACAAACGAGTGCGATGGGGGAATGCAAGAGCGCCAAATAACAGCCAGTCAATCAAGTCTTGCAAGAGGAGGGCTCATGAACAAGTGTGCTAGCTTAGAGGTAAGAACACCATCAGGAGCGTGTTTCCAAATTTTCTTATCCGGCAAAGGGGAAACCGGTAAGGTAATTTTCAAGTATATATGCAAAAGTGCAAAGAGAATTAAATAGCACATAAATACATTTTTTAAATCAAAAGCATATAATAAACTTAACAAGAGAAAAAACATGTATGAGTAAAAAAAAACATGTCATTCTATAAAAAAAATCATTAAATTTCTATGAGTACTAGGTTGGAGGACAAAAGTTTAATTAGTGTTTCTTTTATGTTACGGTTTGGTTCAGTTTGACTCGATTGGTAAAATAAATACTGCAAAATTGAACCAAACCGTGTAGTTGAGTTAAAAAATGATTTGAATACATCCGAACCAAATACAGTTTTTGCAATTTGTGTTGTGATTTTTGTATATTTCAAAAGGTCTGCATATTTTATTTTGTGAAGTACTTTGTTTTTTTTTTAAATATGTACTTTGGTTAAATGCAACAAAGAACTTCACATTTTTCTCGTTGGAAAATTGCATTATTATGCTGACTAATTGTTTCATGGAGAAAACCATTATACTTTCTTTTTTTAAGTAGGCTAGTAGGTGGAGTTCACACATTTTAAATGCATAGAAGTGAGGTGTCGAGGTTCAAACTCTGCCCCTGCATATATTATACATTGTCATGCATTTTATTTGCTATATATATGGAATATATACTACTCACGAATACATATTTCTTTCATTAATTATTATTTTTCTCTGAAAATACACACTCAGTGACACACATATTCTTAAAAAATCATTTTCTCTCATCCAATACAACAAGTTCTTGGGTAACATTTATGTGTTTATCAGATTCAAATTGTTTTGTCACCTTTGATATGATTCATATCAGATATATAGGAACCTGTTGTATTTTAAGAGGATATCCACTTGTGACACGGATAAATCCTTAAGGACAGTAACTTCGTCACGTTTCAAGTTATATAACGGTTAATTATTTTGCAAGTTACATACGAGTTGTTGGTGGAGGATGTTTATAGAGTTATATCACACTATTAGAAAAGTTGAAAATAGAGACGGGAGAAATGTCTGTTGAAAAAATGAAATATATGTCGCTAAACATGTTAGAGACGGAACTTGAGACGAATTCTGTCTGTTGTGAAATTCATCGTTGCTAAGGGGGTTAGAAACGGAATTTATCGGTCGTCGCTAATTAGAGACGGAATTTGCCCGTCTCTATCCAACATCAATCTTTAATTCCGTCTCTATAAACACCAATAATTTCCGTCTCTAAATAATTGAATTTCGTCTCTACAGAGACGGATCAAATATTTCGTCTCAAAAAAATAATATCGTTTTTAAAGTTTACCATCTCTAAACAATTATTATTGTTTTTGTCTTGTTTGCAATCAAAATAATTAAACAATTTTCCAAATATTAAACTTTGTTTGTTCTATATCTATCAGTAGAATGTCACACTCAACACTTTTGTCTTGGTTTTTACCTTTTAGTTGTTTTCATTGAAGATTTCATCAACAATATCTTCAAAGGTTACAATATGTAGTAGATAACTTTAAGTGTAACAATAGTTAGATAAGATTTACTTCACTTGTATGTTCTTCAGTCATTAATGTAAAACACATATCTAACTAACCTCATCTTTTTAAATAGCACTTTAGTGAGATTGAGATGGAGAAGATCTCAGACACGAAAGAAGAGCAGAAACAAAATTGAATCTGAAACAAATCGAAGCATGTGAGAGTATATCTACTTGAGCGAGCTTGTGAGAGAGAGGGGACCTCAAAGGCGAGACTACAAAATTGAATCTAAAGAAAAAAGAGGTTTAAAATATGAAAACTATGGAGAAATTATGGTTTCGTAACAAAGTGGGAGGAAACAATAATCAACAATGAATTTTGATTTGGGTCTCTTTGAAAGATGATTCTGAAATCTGTTTTAGATGGGGGGAATTTTCGATGGAAGGAGTTTGCATGCTTGAAAATTAATTTGGAAGATCTAGAGGGGAAATTTAGGATTGGAGGGAACTTTTGTGTGCATGAAAATTTTGGATCCTTAGATTTAATTTGAAAATATTTTTAACCTGGAGACGGAACTAGAGACGGGATTTGTTTGCGATGATTTTGACCACCTTTTGACCAATTAGTGACGGATGTAGAGACGAAATCAATTTGACACGGCGCCGTCTGTCTCTAAATTCTATCTCTAAGTTTCAAAATTATATTTTTCGTCTCTGGCAACTAAAATTCGTCTCAATACCGCCTCTATTTGAGATAGAAAATATTATGTCTCTAAATTCTGTCGATAATGTAGATTTTTCTAGTAGTGTCAGTCACATAGTTATACAACAATAATAAGGACATATAAGTTTATTGATCTCTCTCTTTTACTTATATTTGATTGATAATTTATATGCATATGTTGATTATTCTGTGAAAATAATTTTACAACTTATTTTACTACAATTTTTCAGTTTGGGTGATTCAGTTTGCGATTTTTCTATTGGGTTGATTTGGTTTTGGACACCCTTCTATGACTCTACACTTTTGTATATATACACTTTTTATATAATAAGAAAGTCACAACAATTATTCTATTAGGATCTTTATCAATCTTTTAAAATTCTTTAAAAAAAATTGTTTTCGTCATTTATATTTCGAAATTGTTCATTTCACACCAATATTCTAGAGTTTTAACTTTTAAATATAGAAGAAAACAAAGAAAATGTTATATCCAGTGAAGGAAATTGTAGCGAACTACTGTGACATAGGGTTTCCTTTTTAACTCACAAAACACAAGCTTGTGAAATTTCCTGAAGTAAATATTCGCTACATATAGCATTTCAGAGAAAAAATAAAGTAATGCGAAAGAAAACAAAGAAAAGTGAAGGGACCCATATAATTAATCTTAAGATTGTGACTTCTTCTTGGTGGTTAGGTTTTTATCTTATGACTTTGATTTTATATGGTTTTGACACTTACATTTAAATGTTTATTTGATTTGATTTGATATACAATTGTAATGCTAATCCAAGATGAAAGTGTTGTGAACTACTTCCTACATGTGGGTAGTGAAGATTTTCTTAAAAGCAAAATGTAGGTCCTAGATTGGTTTGCTGAGCTGTCAAGTTTAATTAGATTAATTAGTGTATTAAAACTCCAAATCAAATACGTAATGATATGATCAAATGAATATTTTAGGGTTCTTATAAGGATATGGACTTTGTGGCACCCAATGCCGTTAGTGGAAATGCATGTAGGTGTAGGCAGACAGTTAGGTATGTATGTCCTAAAAAGATGAAATGTTGACTATTTTTTGTGGTGATACATATGATACGTCACTTGCTATATATATCTATAGACTATACATCGATTATTTTATTGTTACATTAATAAATAAAATTCTATTCAAATTATAAGTGCATTGGTAGATCATGACTCCGATATAAATGCAAAAGAGAAGAAAGAAATTAGAGGGAGAATAATATGGAAGACAAAATTATAATCACGCACTCATGCAAAGAAATTAAGATGGCTTATGCAATTTTTTCAATAATCTCATGGCTGGAAACCTATTGTGAAATAGTACGTCCTTTTGAAGTAACCACATCGATTAATGTATAGTGTTGTATATCTATATATTATTTTAATTTTAATTTGAGATCTCTTTGTTTTAAAAATAAATTGTTTTTTTTTTCATGATCAAAAACGATATTGTTTTTTGTACAAAACATAAAATTGGATATGAATAAATCCTCTTTCGTTAGTGGCTAGATGGTCCAACGCAGATCATGGTCATTCAAACACTCTTGACCGCATGTGGTACGTAGCACTAACAAGTTATTCTTATTAAAACATATTGAGCAACATGAAAGAAAATGCATGAGAGGATCTGTACCTTAAAAGATCCCTTTTCCCATCCATATTTCTCTCCCAAACAATGACATAGTCAATTTTTTTGTTGGCCAGATCTAATGAACTCCACAATTCTCTTGTACTAGCTGCATTCACAAACTTTCCAGTTCCATTATTACCGGTAGCTGTAGTAGTAGTATGCCTAACTAAATTTTGTATACAAATTAAGCTATTCACCAATTATTTTGTATAAACAATGCATGTGTTCTTTAGCCCTCTCGATTCCATGATGTGTAGGGCAACTTTACTTTGTATTGTATGTGTTCTTATTTGTTGCCACGCGTGTTACCGGATATAGAGGGATCAATTAATTACGACTCCAAAATGAAATATAAAAAAAAAGAGATCACTTAACTATCTTGTCAAAAAAAAATTAAAGATGGATAACAAAAATTATGAAAAAGAGAGAATTATATTTTACCATTATTATCACCATTACTAATAGTAAAGATGAGTGGTCATCTCCCTATAAGTTTAACTCAAATGGTAGGAGCATTGCATAATATATTGAGGGGTCGTGGTTCGAACTAAACTTTCTACTTTTTTTTCTATTTGACCAAAAAACAAAACAGACGAGCTGGTCATTGACTCGTTGTATATACACTAGTATGGAGTATAACTTTCTCCATTTTGTGATACATTACCATTTATGAACATCTCCGATTTACTATCGACCGATTTACTATTCTATATGTTCGCATCTCCACATAATGGCAAGTGTAACACTCCATTTTTTTTTTTTATTATTATGTTGTAGTCTAAATATCCATTAGAGATGTACCTTGTGATATGTATTACACATTTTTTTATTTGTAACTTTATAAATTTAATATGTTTAATATTTTGATAAATAAAATTAGAAAATATATTTTGATTGAGTTCTGGTTCAATATTTTGATTGAGTTAATAATTAGAAATATTATTTTGATATAATTGTTAATAGTTAAATTATCTATAATATAATAATATTTTAAAATGATAGTAAAATAATTGTTAGTTAAAAATATACTATATATAATTGTCAATAATAAAATATTAATAATAAAAAAATTATGATATGATACTTTTCAAAAATGTTACTAATATAATTTTATTACTTAAAATAATATACATAATAGTTTTTTGACATAATTTTAAAACATTTTATTTAAGTATCAAGTATATAATGCTGTTTGTAAAAAAAAATGTGTATAATGCCTGATATTTTTTTAATGTTAGAATATCTGAAGTTTAATTTTTCACTCAAGGTCCAACTTAGATAACACAAGAAATATAATTTTCTTGATTATGCGGTTTGCACTCTCTTTTTAATTTTAAGATAATATTTATATTTTTCCTCAATAAAAAATATAATATATATATTTCTTTTTAATTATTTTTCTAAACTCTATCTAAACAACTCCTAGAACCCTTGTTCAAAAAAAAAAAAGAAAACCGTAAGAACCCGATTCTAACGTGGTCGAATCATGATTTATTTATTTTTGGTACAAATCATGATTCTATATAGAGTAAATTACACTCTCTTCCCCTCAAAGATGTTTGAATTACACTTCTATCCCCTCTTATGTTAAAATATACACTTCCCTCCCTTAAAAAATAAAAGTTATACTTCCCTCCCCTATAAGATGCTTGAATTACAGTCCCCTTCCCTAATAATTAAATATGCATTACACTTTAATCTATTTTAACATAAATAATTTTTTTAATGATATATACTAATTTTGAACCACCATTTTAGAAAAATAAATTCATTTATTTATAGTTTAAATGCCAATGATAATTAAAGTTAAATATTTTGCTATTAATTTTATAATTTAGAGGATAAAATTAACTTTTAAATAACCATATTTTATTGTCTTTAGTAATTTTTCACATATTTAAATTTTATTTTGAGTTGTTTCATATTTTATAATAAGGTTTAAAACTATATGTTAATCAAATTGTGAATAAAATAGCAAAAAAATATGTATTCAAATTTTGGTTATATTAAAATAGATCCGCAATACTATTTATTTTCAAAGTGTCACATTATTATTTTTTTGCTAGATTATTAGAAATAAAAAAAAAAATCATTGAGGGAGTAAAGTGTAGATTTTAACATAATAGGGGAGGGGAATGTAATTCATGTTTCTCTTAAGGGAGGGGATTGAAATATTTTCTAATATGTTTTAAATAAGAGGGGAGGGGAGTGTATATTTTAACATAAGAGGGGAGGGCAGTGTAATTCAAGTATCTTTGAGGGAAAGGGAGGGGAGTGTAATTTACTCTTCTATATATCATAACCATTAATTGACAACCACAATAAAATGTACTAAGACTTCTTCTTATTTTTTAGGAAATGTACTAAGACTTTATTTGAACTATTAAAATTCTTAAGTGTGGTATTCATAATATTATACTATATCTAGGGTCAGAGTTCGAACTTCTGACACGCATTTATTCATCTTAGGTTGTAAATTTCTAGCCACTAAACTATTCAAAAAAAAATTAAAAATTCTCAATTGTAATAAGGATTTGTGACATTAGCTTTTAGTGATATTTGTGATATTGTTCATATCTCTCTTTTAATCAATCATTTTTTTTCATCTAAATTATTTATTTTATTCAATCTTCATCATTCTCTCATCTAAAATGCACAAATGTCACTAAAAGTTAATGTCATCCAATTGAAATTTGTGTAATCATGCATTCATGATCAATACGGTATGAATTATGAGTCGTAGATGAATTGCTTATTTAAATATTTGATTTAGATTCAAATTTTAAGTGTATGAATGAAATATATATATATATATATATATATATATATATGAGGCTGCTAATATACACTCACCTAAAAACATTAAGGTGTAAATTAGCAAGCTACACCCACCTAAAATTACTAAGGTGTAAGTTAGCACCCTACACTCACTTGATTATATACACTCATTTTTATAAATTTTATCAAATTGTTTACACCCACCTCACTAATTTACACCCACTTTCATCATTCCAAATATTGTTTCCTTAAAAGTTTGTCTCTATTACATGTTTTGTACCTTAAGCATGTCATTGTCTTTTTTGTTTCTTTTTTTAAGAATCTTCCTTAAGATAGTTACAAAATTGTCCTTCTATTTAAATTTAATTAGAATAGAAACGAAAGAGTGTTTTAGTAAAATATAAGTGAGTGTAGCTTGTTAATTTACACCTTAGTGTTTTTAGGTGGGTAGCTTGCTAATATATATATATATATATATATAAGGAGTGGTTGTTACCTTGAGTGATTAGTTTTTTTTTTAATAAATTAAAGTTTCGTTGTTTATAAATTAACAGTTTTACCTTGAAACCAATACTTCAAAGATATTCTTTAATATTTTTCTTTAAAAAAAAGGAGTAAAGTAAGTGTGAAAAGAAAGACTGATTAGTGTCAATTTCATTTCAATAGTTAAATGAAATTTGTGTGATGACCATTCTGCCCAATTTCAAACCTTCCTATCTCCAACTCCTTATTTAAATCTCTCACCATCCCCTTTTAACCATCGATACCTTTCGATCAGTATCCAAAACAAAAGCAAGCAACCATGGTGATGGTGAGTTCAGTTCCCTTCTTTCTCTTGTACAAATTTTTCTCTCCTCATCATGCATACACCCCCTTTTCTCTCTTTTCCTTTTTTCTTTGATGAGAACTATTCTTTTTTCCAATTTTCATATCTCACAAGTATGTATATACATATATCATTTATGTTTTCAATAACAATTGAATAATACAAATTTTTCAGGAACTAGAAGTAGCTCAAATGACAAGATGGGAAGGTTATGTTGACTGGAGGAACAAGCCTGCTCTTAGAGGTCGCCATGGAGGCATGGTTGCAGCCTCCTTTGTTCTCGGTAGGTTTCAAATTTCTCTTTTTTTTTTCTTTTTCTTTTTTTTACTCAAATCAAGAGTAATGATCATTTTTACTCTATTATTTTATCGGTGAATCTTATATATCACCAAGTTCAACTGCGGCCCGATTAATTCAAGCCAAGATGTTTGATTTCGTAATAGATCAAGTGATTGAGCTAAGACACTCGAAAGAATTTGAAAATGAGTTACATGATGTAGAGTCTAGTTGTTAACATATAATATATTAACAACTAACATGTACTTATTTATTTAAATAGAAAGTAGAAGAAAATAAATAAAAAGTTTGTTTATGTGATATACAAACATGAATAAGCTTAAATACAATTTTGACCTCTGAAATATTGCGATTGTGCAATTTTAAACCCTATTTTTTTATTGAGCGGTTTTGACCCATTATATTTATTTATCTGTTCATAATTTGAGATTCAAAATCAAAAAATCACAATACCTAGGGTTAATACCTAGGTAATAACTTAGGATGAAAATCTTGTAAAAAAAAAAAAAAAAAAACTTAGGCTGAAAATAAATGGGAGAATGGAAAGTAAAAACATATACATGTATATGTAGATATTTGTCGATATTATTACTACCAATACAAAAATTATGATTTGCTCTACCATAACCATTTATTATTACCTCTTTTTATTAAGTTAGCACGTGATACTTTTTTATTTTTTGTATTGCAACACGGATTACTCTCCTACTAGTAAGTACAAATACGTGTCACTTATTTTGAGGCTATTTTTGTGTATTGTGTAGTTGTGGAGATATTGGAGAATCTAGCATATTTGGCAAATGCAAGCAATTTGGTTTTGTATTTGAAAGAGTATATGTATATGTCCCCTTCTAAATCAGCCAACAATGTCACTAATTTTATGGGAACATCATTTCTCCTTGCTCTCCTCGGTGGTTTCTTGTCTGATGCATTTCTCACCACTTATCATGTCTACTTGATAAGTGCAGTTATTGAGCTCCTAGTAAGTCTCCTCATTATTATTACTACCTTTTTTTGTTGATATACTAATAGTATTATAGTACACTACCCTTCCTTAGGTTCCTTACTCTACATGTCATCATCCCTTTTGCTACCATTTCGTGACTTTCTCTCTCTTCTTATTTATGCCTATTCCTACGTGCTCTTTTTGTTACCATGCATATATGTTCCTCTTATTTTGTTTTTCCTTTATAAAGGATTAACCATGGTAAATTAATTTTAAAAACAAACTAGCTAATAGAGCATTTTTCTAAATCTAAATTTTGATCTAGCAATTTTGAATTGTTGAGTGCATAAATATATGGAATCTATAACGGGAATTCAAATTTAATATAAGAAGGATGAAAGGAGGTAGAGAGACTAAATATAAAAGGGATGTTTAACCATTCTATCATTAAACATACATAATGAAATGCTATAAGCTTTTTGCCTTAAAAAAAATAAAAAGGATATTTAATTAATTTAATATCAGGTCACAAAGAAGACACTACACATATATTTTTTTGAAGAAGAGGACACACACATATTATTAGTAGATGTGACTTATTATGTAGAAAAATCAAAGTTCGTCCCCAAAATTTACAACTTGTGAGTTAGTCTTGAATCAACGCTTCAACCAAATCCACAATAATAACAACAAAAACAACAATCAAGTTTTATCGTACCAAATGGGATCGAATACATGATCAAATTACGTCATAATTTTTTATCTCAAACCAAACTACGCCATAATATTCTTTGCTTCAACCAAATCCAAATCAAAGAATTAAATTATTACTTTTACACAATCGAAGAATTAATTGATAAAATGTGAATGATGTTTAAAATTCTTATCCATTTCTTGATTCCCTTTCTTTTGCCGCATTCCCACTGCCACTCGTGCTCGAACTGAACTGTTGATTGTGTGGGAAATGCCCATGAAGATATCTGCTCTATTTTGTGAAGTCAAATATTTTTTATTTAATTCAATAATCTATACTTATTATATATTCTACTTTACTTTAATTTTAGTAAACGCACCTAATAAGAGACTTATAATATATCCATTTTGGCCTCTTAAAAGAAAGACTTTATTTTTTGAATGTAAGACTTATTATATCCTCTCAAACTAAAACCTATATTATTTACATACCAAGATTCTTTCAAAAAAAAATAAAAATAAAAAATACATACCAAGATTGAGAAGCGATATATTTTAGAGGGACGCACACACACTCCTTTAAATAATTTTGCTAAAGAATTAAATTAAAAAATTTAAAAGATAATGTCAACTCTCTAACCTTTTAAAAAATTATAAAATACTTTCCATATTTCAAAAGAAATGAAAAGTAAAATAACTAGCTTCTATTATATATTGGAGAATTCTGACAAATGTTCTTCAAGGCAATGATAATCAAAAGAGTAAATTTGTATACAAATTGATGTGTTGATTATTTTCACAAATATTTGATTTGCATATTCAAGATAAAATTCTTTTTACTAATGTTCCTAAAACGTCCATTAACAAGATTCCTTAAATTTTGTGGATTTTTTTTTTGTCTTAACCAATTGGTTTCTTCTAATGATATGAGACTCTTTTATAATCTAAAACTTGACAAAAACTAAATTAAATTCGACCTATAACTATTTGTCATAAACGGGTTCTCACTAACCACGGTTGGCTCGATCTTTTGGTACTATAATTATATATTTAAGCTCTCCACTCAATTAATTATGTCATGTCAACTTTAGAACCTTGCAAAGTGCATGGTCCCCATTATCTTGGGTATGAGTTTTAGTATTCCATAGATATGGTTTTATTGTTAATCAATCTATATATCTATTTCTGGAAGGTTCAAAGAGCATAATATATAGTAGCTTTGGCAAAAGAAGTTCATGAGAACCACGTGTGTGGTTGTCATTTTGATGATCCATTATCAACACCCCTTCCTCACAGGCACATAGATTCCATATAATAATATGATAAATCCAATAGTGACATTTCATAATCATATATAACTAGCAACTGTTAATAATGGATTACAATAAATCATTGTCTATACTACGGTCCAAAAACTAGTAAAGATGTCGGACCAAGTGATAAAACACGTGGCATATACACCTTGATTCATGTTAACACTTTTCTTTGTAGAACACAAGACTAGTCATTATTGGTCAATATTTGAGGTATATGGTTGCAACATTGTCTCTTCTTATTTATGTGTAATCCAAAAGTGACTGCTGGCCAAATTTGTGATATATTATTGGTTTACTTTCATTTTCTAAACAAAATTGGAGGTACTGGGAAGGAGAAAAAGATGGGTAGGTGTCATTTATGTAATCAATGCAAATCCATGTGCTTTTGCCATTCATCCATCGGTTCTTACTAATGGATATTTTCATGGAAGCAAATTCTTTACAACCACATTTAAATAACGACAAAATTAGATACAAAAATAAAAGGTAGTAAATTGTTAAGTATTTTGAAGTATAGTTGGATACCAATAATTTGTAGCTAAAACTCATTTAGAAATTTTATTTTATTTTTAAAGTAATATAAAAATATAATATATTATTAAAGAATTGGATTGTGGTACATATCAAATTAAATTGTTAATCGCCGACATTTAACGACGAAATCATAAACAAATTACATTTTTTTCCTTTTTAAAATTGTTGTCCTATCTCAACATTTTATAGTAGTATTTAGAAAAATTACATGTTTTATGAAAGTGTCCTTTGAAACGATATATTTTGTCTAAAAGTATATTTCCAAACAATAAAAATTCATGTTTTTTCCAATGTGTACATTCAAAAAGATATTTAGCGTGGTAAATTTTTCATATTTTATTTAAATAGTTGCTCAATAGGCCTCTCAACTTCGTTTTTTATTGGATCTTATCTTTCAATCGACTATTTTTGTGTATAAAATTAAATCCGATTATCATTTCAGATTGATTTTTTTTCACTAGGTGAACAATTTTAAGAGACATATTGAACAATAATCTTTTATTTAGTTCTTTGGGTTCAATTTAATGCAATGGAACAAACTATGGACTATGTTTGTTGAGTGTTGGCCGCATTTCTGGCCTACTATTTTGAATGCCTTTTCACCAACATGCAATCAATGCTATGTTTCAGGTGTTTCCATCCTATTGGTGCTCAAAAAAATATATTTTATTGTTGTAATTAATTATTAACATTTTCACTTTTTGTCGAAATTTATTATTTAGTATTGGAACAAACCTGGTGGGTTGGGTGCTGGGCCCAAATAAGGCCTTTTGTGTGGCCCATTTCAGAATAATATAGGGCTCTAGAGAAAGAGAAAAAAAAAGGAGAATTGCTTTGTAGGCCCCCTACATTGCTAAAAGTTAGTGAAAACAGCTATCAAAAGATACGTTTCGATAGGTTCAATTCGAAAACTTTAGAGACCTATAATGCAATTACCGTAAAAAGACAATTGACAAGAATTTTAGAAAATCAAAAAATGATTCAGCCCTAAAAATCCTTTTGGATTCACTCAACAATTTGATTATGATTGAATGATTTAATTTATGACTTCATTACACTAAAATACATGTGACATTATGGTTAATGTATTTGGAGTTGTTGATGCAGGGTCTAATTATACTAACAATACAAGCTCATGTACCTTCACTAAAACCAACAAAATGTAATGGATCCACTCCATGTGAGGAAGTTAATGGTGGAAAAGCAGCAATGTTATTTGCTGGTCTATATCTAGTAGCACTTGGAGTTGGAGGAATTAAAGGATCACTTCCAGTTCATGGTGGTGAACAATTTGATGAAACTACACCAAATGGAAGGAAGCAAAGATCAACTTTCTTCAACTACTTTGTCTTTTGTCTATCATGTGGTGCCCTTATTGCAGTTACTTTTGTTGTTTGGGTTGAAGATAATAAAGGTTGGGAATGGGGTTTTGCAATATCTACTATTACTATATTTGTGTCTATTCCAGTGTTCTTGGCTGGTTCAACTACTTACAGGAATAAGGTACCTTCAGGAAGTCCACTTACAACCATTTTAAAGGTAATTTATGGTACATTTTTAATCACAAGTTTATTTTTAATTAGGGCAGTAACGTTATGGTCTTGTCGCCATGTTTGATATTAAAAAAAATTGCAATCAAATGTGGTCAATGCATCCTTAATCAAAACCGCATTGCAATTTTGGCATCATCAAAAATCTTTATGTGCAATCGTACATTTATTTAAGACTTTCTACTTAATATGTAGGCTTAAATATGTTTCTATTTTTGATAATTTTCATTTTAGTCTCTCGAAAAATTTGTCTTATTTTAGTCTTTTCTTTTTTCACAATGTGTCCATTCGTAGTGCACATAGATATACATGACTTAATACACTTTGAACAAAAATTAATATGAAATATTTTTTATGACCAAATGCAAAAATTATCTTCCAACTTATCATTTTTTGTGCCGGATTGGTTTGGTTTATTTATGCTTAATCATCTATTAGAATACGTACTTGTGAGATTGTTACTAAAAACTTTTGGACTCAACTTATGACATGTTCATAAACTGATTTGAACTTCTTTCCATAAGCTCTCCAAAATAACTATGAAAATAACTTATAGTTTATATGAAAACACTTTATTTGAAAACACTTTGACTAATTCAATATGCCATGTTTTCCTGTTTTTAAAATGAGCAGGTTCTTATTGCTGCAACACTTAATAGCTGCTGCACCAACAAAAACTCTTGCAGTGCAGTTGTAAACATGTCATCAAGCCCTTCAAATTCAAGCACACAAACAAAAGAACAAGAACTACAACAAACCCTAAAACCAACCACAGCATCTCAAACACCATCAGAATCTCTAAAATTTCTCAACAAAGCAATCACAAGCAAACCAATTCATTCATCACTACAATGCACAATCCAACAACTAGAAGATGTCAAACTAGTCTTCAAAATATTCCCGATTTTTGCGTGCACAATCATGCTCAACGCTTGCTTAGCTCAACTCTCCACATTCTCAGTCGAACAAGCCGCCACAATGAACACAACTCTCTTTTCCTCATTCAAAGTTCCGCCTGCTTCATTACCGGTTTTCCCGGTACTCTTCCTCATGATCCTAGCACCAATCTATGATCACATTATAATCCCTTATGCAAGAAAAGTTACAAAATCAGAAGCAGGAATAACTCATCTCCAAAGAATTGGAATTGGACTACTACTCTCTATAGTTGCAATGGCTATAGCTGCAATTGTTGAAATCAAGAGACAAAAAATAGCTTCACATTCAAATGAAAATAATCCATTGCCTATTTCATTTCTTTGGATAGGTTTTCAGTATTTATTTCTTGGTTCAGCTGATCTTTTCACATTGGCTGGATTATTGGAATTTTTCTTCTCAGAAGCACCTTCAAGTATGAGATCATTAGCAACATCACTCTCTTGGGCTTCTTTGGCAATGGGTTATTACCTTAGTTCAGTGATAGTTTCTATAGTAAACAGTGTTACTGGTAATGGTAGTCATAAACCATGGTTAAGTGGGTCCAACCTTGATAACTATCATTTGGAGAGATTCTATTGGTTAATGTGTGTGCTTAGTGGGTTGAATTTTCTCCATTATATGTATTGGGCTACTAGGTACAAATATAGAGGGAGAGGGAATATTGATGAATCATGAAGGAAATGGAAAAAATTGAAAATGGCATGTATATGAAGAATTGAGCACTTGGTAAGTGTTCATAGATGACATTTTTGGCAAGGCATTGTTAGGAAGCTGTTGTGTGTATATGTGACTGCAAATCTGCAATTGAGTGCATCAAGATTGACTCCAATGGAATTTAATTGGTGTACACTGTTAATGTAAAAAGTTTTACAGATACATCCAATAACATATCATTATCGTGTCACTTTACTATATCCATTTTTAAACAATTATCTACTTAATGAGATGTAACGGGATGCATGTGTGAAAGTTTTTTACTCTAAGAGTGCATACCAATTAAATTGATGTATGTATTAGATCCTACTATATATTCTAGAATAACAGAAAAAAGAAGAGAAAAAAAAACATAAAAGGTAAATGACTTGTAATCAGTCTAGCTCTTTTGTATACTATTATTAGTAAAAGCAAATGGTTTTCATTCATCTTGTGGTGTTTTAAAGATTGTCATGCTTTATGTTATTGTAACCATCATTGAGTTGAAGAGTAAGTTGGGCGATTATAAATGTAACTATGATAAATGCAATCAAACAATATATACATCGAAATAATACGTCTAGCAGATGTAGAAAAAATCATCATCATGTATCATCTATCTATAATTATCATCCTACAAGTTCTTCCTAAAACTTTTCCCTCAAAAAAAAAAACTCTTTGTCATGTTCCTATTTCGGTAAACATTCTTATATAAATAGCATTGTTATTCTTTATTCAACTTAATTCTTACTACACTTCAATAATATCACTAGCCTCATCTCAAAAGAAAAAAATCACAAAACCTATTAACTCCACTAATAACATCCAGGCTAGAAATATCGAGTGGAACTCCGTTTGTGGCCTCGGCCATAATTCAAAAATCTATTTGAGACAAACAGTTTGAAGATGATCTTACTTGATGAAAACGTACAGAATCAATTATCATCTTTATTTATGTCACTAATACTTTAATGTTGTTTAGATCACAACAAATTCAAATTGATGTGTTCTTCACAACAAAATTACCTACTTTTTGTAAATTAGAATTGAAAGGAATATTTTCATGCTGAGTTCAAACTTATACAAAGGATTTTCAAAAGTAATATTCATGGTTTGTTTAATAGTGCATGACTTGTGGGCTAAAAAATCATTATATTGTTGTACTCATACACTTTTTTATATGCTTTCAATTATATGTGTGTTGTTAATATATGTACTAACAAATAGAAAAACAAACTAAATAATATTTTTCGTTCTAAAGTTAACTCATTAATAATATTGTGGAAAGATTTATGCCACAATGAAGAAAGGACTTATCTGGTTCAAAGAAAGCTCAAAGAAGGTTCAACTTACTTGAGTTAAAATGTTTGTGGCTAGAAATGATGTTAAATTCAAAACAAAGGACAACATTAGAGAAACTCAAAAGGATGTCAAAAAGCACAAACTAATTGACACTTTGCTTATGGACTTATAGTAAGTTTTAACTGTCTTATAATATGTTTACAAATTGACAAGTAATTATATTTTACTTTGTAATCACAGAAGTACTAGGGTTAATCACACTTTAAGGGGCATTTATGATGACTAGATGCATCAATATTATGTTGAAACTGATCATGTCATACTTATTATACAGTCGATCAAATTAAAGAAATTGAATGGTAATTTTTATAAAAAAAATAAAATAAAATAAAAATTGTTAAGACATCGTTACTATTCACTAATACAAGTATTTAGTAGTCCAACTGTGTAAAATCTTTCCTACAAAGAAAAAAAAATCACATAGCCTATTAACTCCACCGATAACATTAATTTACTTTGGTTAGCATAGTGGTATTGGTTTGGACCTTGAAGTCTGCTCCTCTCACTATTTCATGTTTGATTCTCCCTAGTGTCAATTTTGATAAACGAGTATAGTTTCTTCAACAAAAAAAAAATCCGTTGATAATATAGTTATTACATCCAATGATAACATCCAAGATGTAAAGATAAAGTTGAACTTCATTTGTGGACTCGACCATTCAAAAATCCATCTGAGACAAACAATTTAGAGATGATCTTACTTGATCAAAATATACATAATCAATTATCAACTTTATTTAAATCGCTGAACTTTAATGTTATTTAAGTCTCAACATAGTTATTACATCCAATGATAACATCCAGGATGGAAAGATCGAGTGGAACTCCATTTGTGGACTAGACCATGTTGCAACAAAATGTGTTTAACATTGCCACCTTAAGTTTTGATGATAACAAGGTATTAACAAGTCAATTGGATGTGCTAATATATGTTCAAGTGGGCAGGACCATAAACTAAAATTTATAAGTCTTAATACAAAGTATTGGTTCTGAAAGAACAGAAAAGAGCAATGAAAATTTTCAAATGAAGCTTATTGATGAGTCAATAATTAGTGTTTTTAATATAATATTTGAGTCCATTTTATTTATATTTGAGTTTATTTTATTTAAGTTTATTTCCTTTTTAGAATTATTTTACTTCAATTGCAAGTTATTTAATTT
>Ga0315914_1003878_pt1 | contig 22525 bp, 20 predicted proteins | sample MpolenodulesMG_FD_203920 | JGI IMG/M metagenome (GOLD analysis project Ga0315914, IMG submission 203920) | Medicago polymorpha root nodule microbial communities from Los Angeles, California, United States - elongated nodules | ecosystem: Host-associated > Plants > Roots > Nodule | place: USA...
TCATTGGTTTAGATGAAGAACTATGGGACATTCTGGAAGATGGTGTTGGTGACTTAGTCCTTGATGAAGAAGGAGCTGCTATTGATAGAAAGAAACACACCCCTGAACAGAAGAAACTTTACAAGAAGCATCACAAGATCAGAGGATCACTTGTCACTGCTATACCTAAAGTAGAATACATGAAGATGAGTGACAAGTCCACTGCAAAAGCTATGTTTGCTTCTCTCTGTGCAAACTATGAAGGCAACAAGAAAGTCAGAGAAGCAAAAGCTCTTATGCTTGTTCATTAGTAGAAGTTGTTCAAGATGAAAGAGGATGAAAGTATTGAGCAAATGTACTCAAGATTTCAAATACTGAAGAAAAGCTATGTAGTTTCTGATCATGTGAGCAAGATACTAAGAAGCTTACCTGCAAGATGGAGACCTAAAGTGACTGCTATTGAGGAAGCTAAAGATTTAAACACTTTAAGTGTTGAAGATCTTGTAAGCTCTCTCAAAGTTCATGAGATAGGTTTGAATGGGCATGAACTTGCTAAGAAGGTTAAATCTATTGCTCTACCATCCAGAGGGAAGTCATCAAAAGTTTTGAAAGTTGTTGAATCTGAAGATGAATCACCTGATGGAGATTCTGATGAAGATCCTACAGAAAAGATGGCTATGCTCTCCAACAAGCTTGAGTATCTAGCAAGAAAGAACAAGAAGTTTCTGAGTAAGAATGGTGGTTATAAAAGCTCAAAGAAAGAAGATCAGAAGGGATGCTTCAACTGCAAGAAGACTGGACACTTTATTGCTGAATGCCCTGATCTTCAGAAGGAGAAATTAAAGGACAAGACCAAGAAAGAAAGCTTCAATACAAGGAAGTTCAGAAAGCAGATCAAGAAAAGCTTAATGGAAACTTGGGAAGACTTAGATAGTGAATCTGGGTCTGAAAAGGAAGATGTTGAAGATGAAGCAAACGTAGTTGTTGGGTTAATGACTACAGTGACTTCAGAAGCAGAACCTGACTCAGATTCTGAAGATGAAAACGAGGTATATGCTAAAATTCCCGAAGAAGAGCTTGTTGAGTCACTTAAAGAACTTCTTACACACTTTGAAATCAGAACCAATGAGTTGATTGATTTAAAAGAAAAATATATTGTTTTGATAAAACAACGAGAATCAACTCTATTGGATCTGAAAGCTTTTGAAGAAGGACTGAGAGGGTTTGACTTCATTTGTAGAACCATATTTGGTGAATTTTGTTTAATGATCTTTGGGATTGAACTGATGTTCTAGGTATATTTGTAGCTTTTTTTATTGTTCAGTGAAACAAATTTGGAATTATTATTATTATTATTATTATTATTATTATTATTATTATTATTATTATTATTATTATTATTATTATTAAAAATGGAATTGTGTTCGGTTGGTTTGATTGAGTTTTCAAATTTTAATGACATGGTGTTCAATAATTAATTAAGATTGAAACTCTTGTTGGATGTTCTGTCAGCACTTCATTTGTTTCATAATTCATTCCGGCGCAGAAGGCTCTTAGAGCTTTAGTTGAGATACAAACACTTATTAGTTATGATACAACTCTGCATAGAGGGTATCTAATTGGTGGAGATACTTCTAGACCCAACTGTTATCCAGCAACAAGTAGTTAGTTAACTATTTTATTCAAGTAGTTCGTGAATCATTTTATGGTTAATGATTCCTATAAATATGAATCTTAAGTCAGATGAAAGGGGAGTGTGTGAACAAGAACAACAATGGTGTTTTCTATAGGCGGTTGCTTATGATTGTAGGGGGGTTTTCGGTGTTTTAGCTGTTTTGGCCTACTGTGTCTTGTTGTTTGGTTGTGCTGTTTTGGTGGGAGTTTAGTGTCATGGTTGGGGCCCAGTTTCTATGTGCCTTGTTGTTGGTGTGTTTGCTTTTAGTGGTATATTGCCTTTGTGTCAGGTTGCTAGGAGTGTGACTTTGTTTAGTCCCTTTTTCATTTGATGTGTTTATGCTTTGTATTTCGGTCCCTTGTTATGTTAAGCAGTGCGGTTGCAGTGTTCCCATCTGGCTCTTTTTGAGCGGATTTAGGCTTGTTATCAATGATATTGGCCGTTCAAAAAAAAATATAAGCTATCACGGAAAGCTTATGAAAATAAGTTGAAAACAACTTATGGACATGTCATAAGCTCGCCTTAATAGTCTTACAAATGCTCATGTCACTTGATAAATCAATCCTAAGAGGCCTTAGTGTGTGTATCGTGCTCCCTTAATTTTTCTTTCCCATTGCAGAAATCTCTCTCGTTTCTTTATCTTCCCTAACTTTTATTTACCTTTCCTTTACTTCACAACTACTTGATTTATTGAGTCAAAAAAGAAACTACTTGATTTATTTTTTATTCTATTTTGTATCATTGGTCATTGATATAGGAATGTTTATGTCATTCCATATGCTCTTCATGGTGTTCATAACATATTAATTAAACAAAGGACATCATGGTTTAGGTTTAATAAGGTTCTCGTTTAAGTATAATTGATATATGGGTTGGTAGTTCAGCAACATAATAAATCCAAGGATTGATGCATCATTAAATTTGATGAAAAGCTCAACATCAATTATTTCTCAAAAGGTTACTTCTTAAATTTGATATGTTGTATTATTTATATGTAATTATATTAGGCTGAAATGGAATTGATACCATAAGGTGTCTTCTTTTAAGTTTTTTGGCTGGCGTGAAGAATTTGTTGACATGATCAATGACAGAGTATTCTGCCACATGAAATTAAATTTGATGAAAACTTCACTTTTCAAATTTAACTATTTGATTGTTTTAGTTTCTTAACTCCTGCATTATTCATTCTGCACACAGGAGATAATATCCTAAGATAATGAGATTTCCTTCAATGAGGCTATCATCGAGGAAAGAGAACAAGGCATTCAAGAAATCGAGCAGCAGATAGGTGAAGTAAATGAGAACTTCAAAGATCTTGACGTGCTTGTTCATGACCAAGGAGCAATGATTGGTAATGTCCCCTCACACCCTTTATTTTTTATTTTTTGTTGCTAATTATGCATCCTCTATCAACTCTAATGTTACCGGTCTAGACTAATTGATTTTTTTTTTTACAGTAGTTAGTGGATGTTAAGAATTTCATTTTGTATATGATATTGGGTCCAACATTGAGAATTCTCTTGAAGCCACTCCCCAGACAAAATCGCAACCTGTTCAAGATTCAAGAGACACAAAGATCAAGTTCATCTTTGGTATATATAAATTTTCTTTTTATAATTGGGCTGTTGGTTTTAAGTATCCTCTTCCTCCCACCACATTAATTTAGGTGTGGGAATTCTTGAGTATATATAGATGCGACATGGCTTAGTGAATTGAAACCTGCCTCACATATTGTACCGAACTTAAATCAGGATACAACCTACATAGTATATGGTTAATAACTTTAGGAGTTAAAAAGGGGTCATACACAACCATGAATCATTAATAAGTTTGTTTAATGCAAGAGACTTGTGAGTAGTTAAATCTTTTCACTCCTCTTATATTTTTTATTATTCTATTTTTATTTGATTTTTGTTTATAATGTGGTTTTGTTCTGATTTTTTGTTTATTATGTGCTTTGGTTCTGGTTCAAAATATATAAGTTACCATACGTGGCGGTGAATTATATTATTTTTTACAAGGTTGAGATTTCACATCGGTGGGAAAGATGCTGGATGTGAAATATACATATTTCACAACAGTTTCTACGGGGCAGCCGATTTGAAAACCTCTGTTTTTGGTTTAATTGATAATATTTCAAATCAGTGATTTGCTGCCCGATGTGGGAAAGCACTTATCACATTGGCTCAACACCCGATGTGAAAAGTTGTAGACAAACAACATGACCTTTAGTTACATCGGGTGCCACCTGATGTGAAAAGTCGATTCCAACTGGTGTGAAATCTCAATTATGTAGGAGTGTTGCTTGAGCCTTTTTTTTATGAGGAATGCTAGCGACACTCACTCTTGAACACTCACTCTTTTATTGGTTTAAATCATTATGAGTGTACACTTTGGAAATAGAACCCACACAAAGTGGTGGGACATGCATGAATTTCATCCAATAAAAGAGTAAGTGTTAGAGAGAGTTCAAAAGAGAGTGTTGCTAGCATTCCTCTTTTTTTATATTGATCTCTTGATTCATCGCCCATATTCACAAGCACAAAAAGGTTCTCATAAAAATACACAAGTGCGCCCCCAATCATAAAATCCAGAAAACTCCAACTCACTGAGTCACAGGCCTTCTCAAAATTGACCTTGAAGATCAGAGTTTTTGTAAACATGCTAGCCAAATCTATAATACAAATAGGAGGCTGATATTGGCAAAGAACTGATCAAAATTGGACGATAATATTTGTTTCCTTCTAAAAATAGGAAAAAATTACAATCAAATCCACTAATATACAATTTCTTTTTCCTTTTTGATAAAAAAATATATGTTGCCTTTATTACGTGCATTTATAGTTACGTTCAACAAACATAGATTTTGTCCATGTTTAATATAACCTACCACCTTTATAAAGCAGAGTCTCCATCCTCCTATATATCCATGCTTTTGTTTAACAATAGAGGGACTGAAGAAGATGGCGAAATGTTATTTTCACTTGTTGTGTGTTCCTCTTGAGCTTGTGCCCATATCACAGCATAAAATCCAATAATTATGATAGCAGCTCCAATCAAGCTGCACCAATAAGTTAAACCATTTTTTAATAAAAAATAAATAAATAATAGCCAATCTTGGATTAATCATTATTTAAATTATTTTTCACGAATTTGTTGGTCTACCTTCCAAGATAAAGATTGTCTCCCAAAAATATTACCCCCATGCTAAGTGCAATGACCACTCTTAAAGGTTTGAACATAGCTACATATATTGGTCCTTTCTTATGACATGCCCATGTGTGTATAACATTCTTCACTGATTCCACAAAAGTTGCCTATAAATGATTAAAGGCAGCCATGATTAAATGAGTAACCACAAAACCAAAATTTAAACAGCTACAATTTATAATTCTAAAACTAAAAGAACACACTTAAATGTCTACGTTAGCTTAATAATAATTGAAAATAATATCTATAAGTTACAAAACATTTCATGTAAAAAATCATGATGCAAACTTTTTTAATGTTTTTTTTGTCAAGTAGTCTAGTGGTCAGAGCTCACACATTTAAATGTGGAGAAGTGGGGTGTCCGGAGTTCAAACCTCAGTTCCTGCATATAATATGCAACGTCCCTACCAACTGAGCTAAGCTCACGGGACATATCACTTTTTAATGTTTTAAAATTTCTTAATAATTTTTTTAAGCCTAATAATAAGAATAACAAATCTTAAACTTACTGAGTAACACACAGATAGCAACTCTTTATCAGGTCTGAGTCTCCAAGCATTTGAATTTCCCTCTACAATGAGAGCTATAATGGTTGATATGATTACCACAAAACAGCAACAAATGGATGTTATCACTAGCTCTTCTGGATAATCCCTGACAATCCAAGTCTGTATATACATAGATGGAATTTTTTTTGAATATATTCCCCAATTGATATGATAAAGCACGTTCCAGTTCTAAATTACACGTTGTGATTATGTTGCGAACCATTGTATTGTGACTACATTCAAACAAATGCAGCCAATGCAGTAAGCTATTACGGTTGAAATTGTGAATTGTGATACTGTTGCAGAGACATCAAAAACCTTTATATTGGGCTGCAATTGCAACTACGATTTTGATCATAATTTAGATTGCGAAATCAAATAATTTGTGTCTACGACCATAATTAAATCCGCATCGGCCACATTTACTTGTGGTTCTCTTACATGACAATCACAACTGTAATTTAAAGTTTTGTATGTGTACATGTATTAATAATTTGTTTACCTGGACAATAAACAAAAGAGAAAGACAAAAGCTACCAACTGCAACAAGAAAAGCACCAATTATCCAATCTGATTTCCCTAAAAGGAAAATTCCCCTTGCTCCCATTTCTATATTTTTAATGGCATCATTAATCAATGGTATCCCTTTATAAAATGTCACAACTAATGCCCCTGCAATAGAGACAACTGTGCCAATAACTTTTGCCTGGCTGCTATGCTTTTTCATATTTAGAACTTCCATCCTGAAAATGCACATCACAGTATTCATGCCAGTTTATTTTTTCTTGTATTTGCAAGGATTAAAGAATAGTAATGAAATTTTGAAAGTGGACATTTTGTTACCGGATCATCGCAGTCAGAGTCATAGGCTAAAATGTAAATTCTTGCCGAACATTTTGAAATATATGTAATTGTAGTATTAAAGATCCCAAAAGTATTCAAGCTTTATCAGTTCAGATATTTTTGAAAATCACCTTGGTCTCTAATACCAAACACCTTTTTAGATGTTACAATTGATATATATGAGTTCTTTGTGACCTTTATAAACCCTTGTTTAAAAACAAGGTTTAATAACATTTTTGGTCCTACAATATGTGTTAAATCTGATTTTAGTGCAATATATTGTTTTTAGATTATGTCCTTACAATTTTTAGATCTGTGACATATATGTCCCGTACATATCGAACGACAATTTGTACCATACATCTCTCTTAATTTTACTTTCTCTTGATTATATTTTTCTTTTTCAATAATGAGCTATGAAGATCAGATACTCTAAATATGAAGACGTATCTCTATCGAATACATATTAGATATTGATACTCTGCGTATACGTACCTACAAAGATGAAGAGTAAGAAAAAATGAAAATACAATTTTGTGAAAATTTAGTGCAGATGTATATGATTTAATTTGGGATGTGAATCAGTAGCATTGTCGACTCTTGATGTATGATACTTATAAGTTTTTATTTTACCAAAGCAAAGTTAACTATTATCATTAATCAGTCAATGTTCAATACAAGAAGGATAAGAATAAAAAATACGGTGACTAGCCCAAGAACATGCCTCCCTAGCTAAAGTATGAGCAACCATGTTCGCTTGTCTCCAAACAAACTTCACCTCGAAGTTGGAATGTAAAGATAAATGAAAAATAATACTAGAAACAATAACATAGAATTCCGAATCACCATGGCCCGGAGACGATAGATTTTACACTAGAGTAGATGAGTCAGACTCGAAGATAACTCGGTCCCATCTATTTGCATCATCAAAGTGAAGGGACTCGAGTAAGGCTACTACCTCACCCTCCAAAACTGTCATATTTGCCCGCTGCAATTTTGTTTTAGCCCGAATAAATTGCCTGCGGGAGTCTCTAACACAACATGTAAAAGATGTAATATGGTTACGGTCATGAAATGCGGCATTCACGTTGCACTTCAACCACGTGTCGCCCGGTTTCTTCCAACCCGAGCTATTACCTTGCACTCTATTATGCCTGTGTTGCACAACTGATGGTGAGAGATGTTTATGAACCTCTTGCCATTTCTCTCATACATCTAGTGATTTCCTCCCAATGCTCGTTGAAGTATGATGAGCATCATTCCAAATGACATTGTTCCATGCAGCCCAAATTTTCCAAAGAAGTAAAGCCACTCGACCCGCAATGTCTCGGCTTTCTGAACGAGATATATAAAAAATAAAATTTTCCTAACTGCTCACGGTTCCAATTCGCGGGTGCAGTACACTCGAAAGCCCTATACAATACGAACTTTCATGCGCCACCGTACAACCCACAAAATCATGCCAATCATCCTTAACAGTCGTATCACACCAGGGACAAATCATCTCACATTAAATATGTCGTGATTGTAACCGAAAATGCGTCGGAACACACTCTCTTCAAATCCACCATAACAAATGACGAGCTTTATGAAGGGAATTCATTTTCCATATTTTCCAGTCTTAACATTAAACCTCTCATTACGTTCCATCATCCACGCTATCCTATCATTATGAACTTTCGTAAACAGTGGTGTGTCGAGAATAGCTTGCACCATATCATCTGGAAACAAAGATTCAATCTTATCAATATCCCAAATTCGTTCCTCATAAGCTATCAAATCAGACACACTCAAACTATGCACACCTTGGCTTCGTGGGGATTGAATTAAGCTAGCATGAGCACCTTGAACCCATGGATCATTCATCACGCTGACATGCTGCCCATTTCCAACTGTCCACTTGCATCCATATAAAAGTACCTGACGTGAATTCCAAATACTTCACCAAGCAAAGCTCAGGTTATAACCGAGTTTAGCCCCCAAAATTGAAGAGCGCGGAATGTACCTCGATTTAAAAACTCTAGCAACCAGAGATTCAGGTTTAGATAGAAAACTCCATCCTTGTTTAGCTACTGATAATTCTTCAATAGTTAGTATTTTTACAGTCATTTTTAAGTAGTTTTAAGTTAAGTTGAATCAATTCAGAGTGCTTTTATAGTCAAACTGGGCAAAAAAGAGAGTTTTGGAAATCTCAGTTGTGTTATTCAATTTTGTTTCAAATTCTCCCTAACCAAACAAATTCTTGGAGTTTTTATTCTCTATTTTTTTTTTTAGGTTGAGTTGATAAAGTGAACTTATACTCCAAAAGTTACAGATGATTAATTCAAGGCACATGACCATTTTCCAGCAAAGTGCATAACTATTTCTCTACTACCCTTTTGGTGAATTCAATTGTGTTTCTCATTGGTCAGCACGTGTGATTTGTAAACACTTATGAAAATCACTATCAGCTACCATAGCGAGATTAAAAGCTTTAAAATTCCTAAAACCCATTCCACCAAATTCTTTGGGGAATTCCACGCGTTCCCATGCCATCTATTTAATTTCGCGGTTGTTACTCCTTCCTCCCCACCAAAACGCATTGATCAAATTTTCTCAATATCATCTATAACTAAATTCGACAGAAGATAAATACTCATTATATATGAAGGAATAGATTGTAACACAGATTTGATCGTTACTTCCTTCCCTGCCTTCGATAATGCTCGTCCACTCCACACATTTATTCGTTTCCAGATACGATCCTTGATCAAAGAAAAAACGGACCTCTTATCTCTACCAATCATCGAAGGTAATCCCAAATAGTTTCCAGGACCATCACATGCTGGACACCAATAATGTGTGAGAAATCCTCTTGCGCCGCCCCACTCATATTACGACATAAAAATACCTCAGACTTAGATAAGTTTATTTCTTGTCCAGATGCTGCCTCAAAAGTTTTAAGAATAGTGAGTAAACGTTGTGCTTCCACCACATTGGCCCTGCAGAACAAGAAACATTCGTTTGCAAACAATAGATGGGACACCACTGGTGCGCTGGGACTTACCTGTATCCCATGAATATCACCTCTATTAACTGCCTTGTGTATTAGAGTCGAGAGGCCCTCAACCACCAATATGAATAAATATGGGGATAACGGGTCACCCTGGCGCAACCCTCGGCTGGGTACAATAGGCTCCACCCTGTCAAAGTTCATAAGCATCGATTAAGTAGCAGAACTAACACACATCATCATCCACTGGATCCATTTCTCACAAACTCCCATTCGCATAAGCACACCACGAAGAAACCCCCAATTCCACTCTATCATAAGCCTTGCTAATATCGATCTTGAGAGCCAATTCCTTTCTCCATCCCTTCGACTTCCTCTTCGTTGAGTGGATTATCTCGGTAGCTATTAACGCGTTGTCTAGTATAGAGTGGCCCTCGCTCGACAAACACTAAATGCTCCTCTGACACACATTTATCCAAACACCGTTTCAGTCGATTAGCGAGCAACTTCGACACCATCTTATACAATACATTACAAAGAGATATAGGCCTAAGATCCTTCATATTATTCGGTTCTTCACACTTTGGGATCAAACAAATATTTGTTTTTGTAAGGTTTGAAGGGAAGTAACTGCGATCCAACCAAGAAGTCACTCCCTGAAAAATATCCTCACCATACACATGCCAAAATCTCTGATAAAATGTCAGAGTAAAACCATTTGGACCTGGGGACTATACTTATAAATTTTTTGTTGATGAATGGAGAGAGAGAGAGAGAGAGAGAGAGAGAGAGAGAGAGAGACTTAATCAATCAAAATTATACAAAACTTATTTTGAGTTATTTTAGTGATGTTTTTGATGATATCCAAACATAGGGATTAAAAGGTCATAGGTAAAGTAATCATATCGAGACCATGTTTCGCTATCGGAGGGACCAAGTTAACAAGGGGCAAATAACTGTTTAATACTGTCCCACAAATGATGAAATTGTTGATATCCTCACCAAACGAATCAAAGAGTTAAATTCTCAAAGCTTATAAAGGAATTATGAGTTATGGCTTTTGAAAATTTGCATTAAGAAGACATGTTAAGATTAGTAGTTCAAACGTAGATGTATATACTACAAATAGCTTTGTTTAGTTAGTTATGTATGCTATGTAACTAACTTTCATGGATTTCAACTTTAGTTTTTTAGATAAAGCCATTACTTGCTGAGCAAGTAGCATCATTCTACGTGTATAAATACATCACCATTGTGAATAATCAATACCAAATTTTATTTCAATATTCATTTTTCTCTCAATCAATCTTTTTTTGAAGGAAGGAAGTTTCAATCAATCGTATTCTCTCAAATAGAAACTATTTTCATCCCCAACATAGAGATGAAAAGAGTGGATCATATTATATATTTTTTAAATAATAATATTTGTTCACCCTATTATATGAAACGTATGATCTATTTTTAATTTATTCAACCTATCATGTCAGATATTATAAAATTCACTAGTAGAAGTCAACTAACTAAGGTGGAAAAAATATTTCTTGCCGAATTAAAAAAGAGATGCATGTCCCACAAGGCCACAACCAAGAAAATTAACAAGAAACAAAACACTACGATACAACTCAGTAACAATCCAGAAAAGACAAGCTACCTACCGGGAACGTAGCCTATCTACAATAACTTTTTCTCCTTAAATTTGATTAATTGGAATCCCACCAAAATAATAATAATTCAGTCATATTTATAAGTAAATTTTGTTTTTTTAATTCATTAAATAATTAATATATCTGAAATTTAATATCATCTAGATGCATATTTTATTTAATAAATCTAAAAAAGCAAAAGTTGTTTATAAATGTGAATAAAACAGTTTTTTTATTGAAAGACTAAAAGAGTATATTTTATGTTGCTGACTTTATGATGCGAGTAATTGCATTCTAATCCAAAAAACAACAAACATTGTAATTTCAACCATAAAATAAAAACAACATACCTTGAAATTATAGCAAGTATGAAGGTAAAAGCAGGGACAAGATTAACAATAGCTGAAGCCAACGCAGGAGAACTGAATTTAATTCCAGAAGTCATTAACATATGAGTTGCAGTTCTGCACAGTTAGCTCCATATCACTCTATTTTGCCAAATTCAAATCCTTATAATAATAATAATAATAATAATAATAATAATAATAATAATAATAATAATAATAATAATAATAATAATAATAATAATAATAATAATAATATATACTATTTTGTTCATACTTGAGGCAACCAAGAAGAAGTAATCTACATAAAATTGATGTTGAAATTGGAGGAGGAGGTCTTTTTCTATGGTGGAAGAGAGTGGATGGTAGAAGAAAACATAGAGCCAAAAGGTTTGTGTAAACAATGAAAATAAAAATACTCATTCCATCTTTTGTGGCTGCTTTCATTAGAGTTTCACCACCCACTTCAACGATTTGAGCTGCAATCATTGTTGTTGTTACACTTGCTCCTCCACTCGCCATTTTTTCTTGTCTCTGTCTGATTTTTCTCCAGCTTGCTTGTTCTCACTTCTTACTTAAATAATCTCTAGCTTTCCTTATCCTCAAGTCTAGCCCAACTAATAAAAATAATTTGTTGCGTCGGATGCTATTTTCGGGATTAGAATCTCAACTCATTTGTTAATTTGTATGTGTAAATTTCAGTAGCTATTTATCATTTCATCTATATAAGAGTATATTTGTTTCAAGTTTACCAAATTTATTTTCAAGAATAACATTATCTAGAATATAAAGATGTGAATCGGTAGTTACACATAAATTTATTCTCGTTGTTTTTTTTGGTAATTTTTTTCTATTCTCAAGAACATTTTATACCCAAAAATAAAATTTAGTAAACTTATAACAAAGATAAGTATGTGTATTTCTTATTTTTTAATGACAGACATATATATTTCTATCATTTTATTTCTAGAATCTACAAATATAGCTTGAAACACACATAAAAAAGTAAAACAAATATATTGCTTTCCTCCTATAGTTTGCGTGTCTTATCCGGTCAAAAATCCCGTCCGATCTAATTAATTAATATTAATTAAGATTATAATCAATTACTTTTGTAAAATATCAAAAGAACTAAAGAAGAATATAAAATATCAGTACTTTAAATATTCCATGTAGAAGGCATCTCAACAAGTGCTCCCCAATAGAAGATTTGTTTGTTCTCCCTTCTTACTTTAATAATATCTGACTTTCTTTGTCCTCAACTCTAAAATAACTAATAGAAATGTTAAAATGATAGATAGGATGATGCGACCAGGGTTATAATTTGACCTATTTACTTATATGTGTGAAATTCAATGGTTATTTATCATTTCATGTGAACCGGCTACATTGCACATTCACAGTTTGTATTAGCCTGATTTTCTTAAAAACCATATTAACTGATTTATGCAGTAGATCCCATTCAGAGACGTTCCTTTCAACACATACAACATTCAAGCTTTTAGAGTATCTTCTGCGAGATCTTGCATAAGTAATGTTAAATGTTTCTTTAAGGTCATTGGGTAAAGGAGGGGCATAAAAAGAGGGTGGTACATATGCAGGTAGAGGTAGTGTACAGATTATTTGTTCTACCTCAATAAGGTCTGTGTTAAGTTGGAGCCAATCAACTACCCAAGGCTCGAGAAACAACATATTCAGCTTTGAAAGTTGTGTGAGAATGGTGATGGTTTTTTGTGGTTGTGGGTTTGTTTGAGGTTGTGAATTTGTTTGAGGTTGTGGATTGATTTAACTAGTATGTGTGGGAATTTGAGTAGTTTGAGGTGATGATAATAGATAGGAGTATAAGATTCTGTTTGAATGTCTTTCCAAGTTTACTATGAAATTTGCACCAATGTCCTCATAGACAGATCGGGGAGAAGAAGGTGGGGGAATGATGGTGGAGGGATTTGAAGAAGCATTAACATCATTTAAGCTAGAGACAAAATCATTACCTTGCAGAATATGAATGACTTATGCATTTTCCTCTGGCAGATTCTCTTCACCAACAACTTCTGCTACTTGCGCAGATCCTTTCTTTTGAGAAGCAAGCTCTTCCTCAGTTATCAAACCCACTTACTCTGCCTTCTCTGTAGAATCTTCTAGCTTATCCTTAGCTGAATGATCTTTAGCTACCTCTTTAGCTAGACGAGGGAGCTTGGAGGAAAGAGGCCGGTTGTCATTAGAGTCTGACTCAAGATCTAATTCTTTATCCAACATCCTCTTGATCCTCTTAGGATCTTCGAGAACCTTCTTAGTACCTTTCATATTGGTTCCAAAAGAAGTATGAGTCTGTTTTAGTTGAGTCTCAGTAGGAGCAGTATCACTTCTAGTTCTTGTCTCCATAATCTCTACTGTAGAAAGTTCTTGCAATTTCTTTTGAACTTCAGCTTTCTTATTCTTCTTGGCAGGTGCAGATGCAATGGTCTTGTAAGAAGCCTTTCTCTTTTTCTTCTTTCCATCAGCAGTTTCTGGTGCATCAAAAATATCTTCTAGGTTAACTTGTGCATTGAAGTCTGCTTTGGCCTTTGACTCCACGTCTGTTAGCTCCTCTAGGCTTCGATCTCTGATGATTTCAGGAAAGCCTGGAATAAGTGGTCTTTTGTCTTCTTTGATAGCAAAGGTAGAAGGTTTCTTCACATCGTTGGTGGGATAATTCTCATATTACCCAGAAGTTCTCCTATCATCACTTGCCCAAATTCTATACCTAGGTCAGGATGATCTAGATTTTCAAGCTTCTGAATTACTTTGCTCTGGTGAACTAATTCAGAAAGAAGCCTTGGATATGGAATGTTCTTCTATTGTTTTTTCCATGAGATGTCGATTGTTGTGCATAAGTGGTTGAACACATGCCCAAAAAGATTAACCTTGTCATTTTTTATGTTGATGAAGAAGAAACACCTTGTGAATCCAGCTAGGTTGATATGTGCTTCCTGATCTACGGAAAATGCACTAAATGAAGAACTTGAACAAAATTCTTTCCATATCAAGCATGTTGGTGGCTTTGTCTTTCTTTCTTTCCTTGCCATCCTTATCATCCTTTTCGTTTTCCATTCAACCTTTTATTTTTCTTCTATAACCTTGTAGAGAGTCTTATTGATTTCATTTTCAAACTTCACATAAATGAAATTTAGATCTATTTCGAAGAACACGATGTTGTCCACCCCTCTCAACTTGGATATGGTGGATTGAGTAACGATAATCTCAATCCCCATAATTGATCATCTAATCTCCATTTCTTGTCCTTCTTTAGTAGCTTTCACAATTTTCTGCTCTAACCCATAAATCTTTAACAAGCGTTGTATAACAGGGTCCATATCCAGAACATCAAAGAAGCTCATCCATCCTTGCTTGTTGAAATATGCTCTCATGTCATACCCATTCTCAGCAAATGATTCAAAATCCACAATGAATTCCTTTACCAATTTGAGCTCATGTTCCAAAATCACCATTGTTTGTCCTTTGAGCGGTTCAAAAACTTGACCAGATGCTGATGAAGACATAATTATGGGGTTTGGGTTGTTCTAAGGGTTTGTTTAAAAAATGGTTGTTTTTCTGAGAAATCTTGAGAACGAAAGTGTACGAAGTGAAGGTGAAGGTGTGTGATTTTGGTGTAAGTGACTTTTGTGTAAACTTTTCAACTTCAAACGTTTTGAGAAACAAGCGTTGAATGAGAGGCAACATATGTTTTTTATTTTCAATCATTTAAATTTCAGTCATTTATTTTACATAGCCACCCCATCTCATATCTTACTTTTAATGTTGCTAGCTCGCGACTAGGCGTGTTGTCTTCACATGAATTGCATAACTTTCCTTTTCAAAAATCAAATCTTTTTTTTTAGACTTGGAGAATTGTTCCAACCATTGTTAGTTGAGGGCTAGCCTACTTCCGAAGTTCAAGAGAACGATAACTTTTGGAGCTTGCTGTGGAAGATACTCAAAAAAAGTCACCACTACAATTTCATATAGCATAACCAGTGAGATTCTGAGCCAAATATATTTCAATTTATTTCTACTTTTTTTTCTTTCATTATGAGTGTTCCATGTTTGATTGCAATTTTTTCTCGAAATTTAGGTTGTATTGTCATACATACGAGGCATTTGTTTTTGGTAACTAGAGCCTTTTTCAAGCCACACTGAATTATGATTATATATCCTTTGCGAAACCACGTTGAACCTCCATGCATTAATTTTTTCTTGGTTACTTTTATGTGACTTCGCATCATGCCACAAGTTATGAACCCTATTGATTTTATCTGTTTGATTTCTTTTTGGAGTTAAATAGGTTAGTGAAATACATGTCATGGTTTGAAATTAAGTTTGGGGTTTCTCTTTGAAATTAGCAACATTTTAAGTTTGGGGTGGGGTACTAGTAGAACTTGGTTATCAAAGAAAAAAAATGAAAAAGAATAATAAAGATAAACATTAAAATGATGGTTTACACAAAAAAAAAATCAAGAGACAAAAACAAAAGTTTGGTCTCTTAAATAAGTAGTTCTACTAGTGCCCAAATAATTGAACTGGCTCGGGAATGAAAGCTAGTTCCTTATACACATTGGTTGTGACACATATTGTGAAATAGGGAATCCTTAGGAACTAATTCCAAAATGTATGTTAGCTTACTTTCCTAAATATATCCCACCTTAACCTCAATCACGCTATAACCTTGAAAAGACCTATATGTGTGTGTGTGTGTGTGTGGTATGTATGTTTAGAAGTGCTTCAATCTCATAGCAAGGTACAATCACATGACGACTGCAGTGTGGCAAATGCCTTGACCTGCCCCACTGCCTTTAGGAGGTACATGTGTGTATCTTGGAATTGTATGTGGTTGAAAGTAAGAGTATCTTCTCTAAGTTTGTTCCGCTTGCATGGAATTTGTAAGCTAGTTATTAATGATGGTGGGAAGAGTTAAAATCTAAGCAAAATCTCTGGAAATGTATATTTCTAGTGAGGACAAGCAACAATTTAAGTTTGGGGATGTTATGACGGAACATCATATGAACTTTTTTGCAATGTTTTTTGTACTTTTATTTGCAATTGAAGACAAATAAGATAAGAATTGAGGTGTTGTCAATAATTTGAGGAACATATTGTATTGTTTTCACTTGAGTCGTTGTAATTCACATTTATCCTAGATCATGCAACTCCATAGGTGTTTTGTAGTGAGAAATCGTGTAAATCGAAAAATCAAGACATCACATGAAGGATCAAGGATATGAAATTGAATATCAATGGTTCTTAGAAGGTTTTGGAAGATAATTCAAAGTGACGAAAATTCATTTCAAGTTCCTAGGAGTTTCCAGACGAAAGAACGATCGAAAACATGAGGAAAACACAAGAAGTCACATAGGAGAGGCTGCTAGATGCTCCCCTGCATCTGGCATATGTGCCCATGTGCATGAGGCACCACTTGCTACTGCCTCATGCACCCATACGCCTAGGGTTAAGCGCCCTTACGCACAGACACACGCAAAATTGGCAGTTTGCTTGTTTTCTAAGCTGGATCAGTTCAAAAAGCCCACTTTTCTTCTCTTAAACCCTAAGTAATCATATGTTATAAATAGAGACCCATGCACACATTATTATTCATTTAGAAAGCTAGTGGTTCAAGGGAATGGTCAAACATCAGAGTTCCAAGGCAGGATTCCATCCTCATCTTGTTATCTCTAGGTATATTTTTCTATGGTTTTGTTATGATGTATGTTGCTATGAGCAGCTAAACTTCTTTGGTTAGGGTTCTAAGATTAACCCCTTCTTATTTGTTGGATTCAATTAATAAAGTTTTTATTCTGTTATGTTTTTCTTGTGTCCGATTTAATTTGTTCTTGCATGTTTTTAATGCTTTTTCAATTGAGAATCTGTACCAGTAATCTTGAAAATTGACATGTATAGAATTAGTAGGATTGACACCCGAAATTTATACTTTGTTTATGGAAGTTCGAATTGCTTAATTCTTCATTTGAATTAATGAACTTAAGTATAAAACTTCGTAATTTATAAATCTTCCTTTTGGTAACATCGTAATTATAACTAGGTTATTTTGCCGCACATGTTGTCGTTAGGGTTAATAAGGATTTCTAAATTTAGTTTCTTAAATCATGAGTAGACAATACATAAATGATTGTATTTCTAAGTTAATTCCAACAAATACGAAGCGGGATTCAAGGATTCCCTAATCAACGTTAATCATTTGAATCACAAACCTAATTTTGTATTGGGCAGTGCAATTAAACCCTGCAAACCTATTCAAATCTCTTTTAATTTCACACTTTAAAATAAGTTTTGCTAATTGCTAAGTTGAACAACAATACTTGTGGAGAACGATAAACTCACTACTTTATTACTTGTTACGAATTGGTGCACTTGTCAATTTCGTCCATCACACATTGATCAATGATAGATTACAGAATAATGTTCTGTCAATTTCTCTCATGCACTAAAGAAAAGATAGAAAGATATAGTGTTATTTTCAGCATAATTTATACTCAGAAGAATGTGTTGTTTTATCTCTTTTTCTGACTTATTTTCTGCCTCAAAATTGTCTTTATTTATAAAAAAAAAAAAAAAAAAAACTTATATCTTTTGATGAATAGAAACAACTATTTAAAAGAATTTGTTCATGAATGGTTACACCGCTTCAATCCTTAAGCAATACACATTTCTCTTACATTTATCAAACATAAATTTTGTCTATGTTTAGTATAACCTACTACCTTAAAAAAAGCAGAGTCTACATCCTCCTAGATATCCATGCTTTTGTTTGACAATAGAGAAGTCGAAGAAGATGACAAAAAGTTATTTTCACTTGTTGTGTGTTCCTCTTGAGCCTTTGCCCAGATTACAGCATAAAATCCAATAACTATGATAGCAGCACCAATCACGCTGCACCAATAGGTTAAACCAGTTTTTAATTACAAAAAATTAGTCAATCTTGGAATAATAATCATTTAAACTATATTTCACAAATTTTTGGTCTATATTTACCTTCCAAGATAAAGATTGTCTCCCAAAAATATTACCCCCATGCCAAGTGCAATGACCACTCTTAAAGGGTTGAACGTAGCTACATATATTGGTCCTTTCTTACGACATGCCCATGTGTTTACAACATTCCTTAATGATACCACAAAAGCTGCCTATAAATTATTAAATGAATAACCACAAAACCAAAATTTAGACAGCTACAATTTATAATTCTGAAACTAAAAGAACACACTTAAATGTCCACGTTAGCTAAATAATAATTAAAAACACAGTTCCATGAGTTTAGTTCAGCTGATAGGGACAACGCATGATAGATATATGCAGGGGTTGAGGTTCGAACCCTGACACCCCACTTATTCATCTTATAAAGGTGAATTCTTGGCCACTAGACTACTTGATAAAAAAAAACACATATTTTTAAGTTACAATACATTTCATGTAAAAAAATTATGATGCATACTTTTTTAATATGTTTTAAAATTCCTTAATAAGTTTTTAAGCCTAATAATAATAACAATTATAATTATAATAAAGCTTAAACTTACTGAATAACACACAGATAGCAACTCTTTATCAGGTCTGAGTCTCCAAGCATTTGAATTTCCCTCTGCAATGAGAGCTACAATGGTAGATATGATCACCACAAAACAGCAACAAATGGTTGTTATCACTAGCTCTTCTGGATAATCCTTAACAATCCAAGTCTGCATATGTAGGTGGAAAAAAAATGAATATATTATATTACCCTATTGATGATAAAGCACGGTTGCAATTCTAAATTATTCGTTGTGATTATGTTGTGAACCGATATCGTATTGTGGAAACATTCAAACAAATGCAACAACTATTATGGTTGTGATGTCGTTGCAGAGACATCTAAAACCTTTATATTAGACTGCGAAATCAATATTTTGTGTGTCTACGACCATAATTAAATCTGCATCGGCCACATTTACTTATGGTTCTCTTCACATGACAATCACAAATATTAGTAGTTTGTTTACCTGGACAATAAACAAAAGAGAAAGACAGAAACATGCAACTGCAAGAAGGAAAGCACCAAGTATCCAATCTGATTTCCCTAATAGGTAAATTCCACTTGCTCCAATTTCTATATGTTGAATTGCATCATTTATCAATGGTATCCCTTTATAAAATGTCACAACTAATGCCCCTGCAATTGAGACCACTGTACCAATAACTTTTGCTTGACTGCTATGTTGTTTCAAATTTAGATTTTCCATCCTGAAAGTGGAAATCACAGTGTTCATGCCAGTTTATTTTTTGTTGCATTTGACGGAATTAAAGAATAGTAATGAAATTTTGAAATGTTTTTCCATATAGAGAAATTTTAGCCGCCTTTCAATACCGATTCATCTGTTATACTTTTAACTCATCATGCAAATTTTCTATATCTCTATATATAAGAAAAAAGAGAATGGAGACGAGTTCTTAATTTCTCACCTCTATTAGCCAATATTTTTAAGAAAAACAAGGGTTAATAACATTTTTGGTCCTATAATGAGTTAAATATGATTTTAGTGCAATATATTTTTTTTAGATTATGTCCTTACAATTTTAGTTCTTTGTGACATTTCTCCATCCAAAAATTATGACGCGGCCATTGTTCTCAAAATCGTAGGATTTTGTGATTTTGCTCACCCTATTCGATCCAAATCCATATTAGAGTCGAAAAACATGAAAATCGTTGTAAAATCGCAACAAATTCGCATGAACTCGTGAAATTGCTACAAAATCGTAGGTTTTCACACGATTTTGAATGATTTTGGATTTTGATACATGTCCAATCTTGAGCTCGGTTTCAATCGTTTCCATTTTGTTACCATCATTTGTCGTCATCTTTCTGAAAGCTCTATTTCGTCCAATAAGAAACAGACAATAAAGGTGAAAATGGAAGTGATGAAGTAGTGATGATGATGATGATGACAAGATTGATGAAAATGAAGGTGTTGATATGATGGGGATGATCCATAGAATTGGTGTGATTTGATGTAGGGCTTTAACTTTAAGGCATTTTGGTAGAGTCTTTCGATTTCAATTTAGATCTAATGAATTTCGATTTTGCTATCTCGTATCGATCCTACAAAAGTAGTTAAGTAAAATTCTTGATTTCGTTTGCGATTTTACGATTTTCAATTTTGCTATCCCCTTTAGATATGAAGCAAAATCTCGAGTTCGACAACTTTGGATGCGGAAAACAAAGGGAAGAATGATTGAAATTCAACTATCACACCAGCTGAAGCAAATTTGAGAAATGATGTGATAACATATGAAGAAATGTTAATCAAACACTATTCAGGCAACTCATATGTTCACTGAGATGTCTATCCCAGAGAAGGCTAGACGTAAGCTACTCAGTTGATATGGCAAGTAGGTTTATGAGCCATTCATTGAAATCTCACTTTTAAAGGTGCAAAAAGAATTTTGAGGTACGTAATTGTTATACCATTATGTTTCCTATTTCCAATTGGTAAAGTAGATTAACAACTTAATCTAGTAGGATACTCATATGCTAACTGGTGTGGAGATAAAACTGATAGGATGATCACAACTAGTTATGTGTTTAAGCTATAAGAGCTCCTATCTCATGGTCGTCGAAGAAGCAACCAATATTTGCATTCTCAATTGGTTGCGAAGCAGAATATGTCGCATGATCCTCAGTTGTTTGTTAATCTAACTAGTTGCAAAATGTGATGGAAAAATTGAAGCATCTAGTCAAGTTGTTGATGAACAATAAGTCTGCTATTTAACCTTACCAAGAATCTTGTAGACCATGGAAAAAGCAAGCATATTGAAACCATGTTTCCCTACCGGAGGGACCAAGTTAACAAGGGCAATATAATTGTTTAATATTGTCCTACAAATGATAAAACTGTTGATATCTTGACCAAGCCTATCAAATAGTTCAGTTTTTAGAGCTTAGAAAGGAACTAGGAGTTGTGGATTTTGAAAATTTGCATTTAGAAAGCATGTTAAGATTAGTAATATTAACGTAGGTGTATATCGTGTAAATAACTTAGTTTAGTTAGTTATGTATGCTATGTAACTAACTTTCATAGATTTCAACTTTAGTTTGTTAGATAAAGCCATTACTTGCTAAGCAAGTAATCACCATTGTGAATAATCAATACTAAATCTTATTTCAGTATTCATTCCTCTTTCAATCAATTTGATTATTTCTAGTAGAAACTATTTTCATCCCCAACAAAGAGGGAAATAGAAGATCATTTGTTTAAAAATAATATTTGTTCACCCTATTGTGTGAAACATACTTCTTCCATCCCAATATGTAAGCAAAAATAACTTAGTTTCTTTATCACAAAATGTAAGCAAAAAAAAAAAAAAAACTTTTACCCTATTTAATCTTGTTTTTTTAAAAAAAATACAAATTACATCCAATTTTCTCTATTTTCCATTTTCTCCATAACCAATAGTCAATGAAAATTGTTTTTACATCTTCTCATGAAATTTATTAAAAAAATATACAAAAAACTCTATTCTAAATTCTTATGTTTTAATTTTCTTAATAAATGTGATTTGGTTTTTTTTTTTTTACAATTTAGGACAGAAGGAAAATGATGTATATGTATTTAATTTATTCATCCTATTATGTCAAATCCAATATTATAAAGTTCATTAGTAAAAGTCAACTAAGGTGGGCAAATATTTCTTGCCGAATTGAAGAAGAAGATGTCCCACAAGGCCACAACCAAAGAAACTGGAAAGTAGTACAACTACAAAGGTCAATACAACTCTTAAAAAAAAGATGTCCCACAACCAAGAAAATTAACTAGAAATTAATATAACAGTACAATAAAACTCAGTACCAATCGAGAAAAGACAAGCTACCCACCGAGAGAGTAGCTAATCTACGGATTAGGGTTCAATGATAATTTTAAAAACTATTAAAGATGTTCTTCTTAACCTGGTTCAACTCCTACCAAGAAATTTTTTTCATAAAACTTTTTTAACCTAATCAAAAAGGGCAAGATTAGGGTTATTAGAGTTGCTTGCAATAGTGTTTAACATTTAGATATATAAAGATAAATATAAAATTATGAGAAAAATTGAGAGAAACTAGTATAAAAGAGATAGGCATAAAACCACTATAACTTTTTCTTCTTAAATTTATGGGTTAAATAAGTTTTTCGTCCTTATAAATATAGCGAATTTTGATTTTAGTCCCTAAAAAATTAAACTGAATGTTTTCATCCTCACAAATTTTTTTATTTTGTTTTTCGTCCTTA
>Ga0315914_1003883_pt1 | contig 22508 bp, 6 predicted proteins | sample MpolenodulesMG_FD_203920 | JGI IMG/M metagenome (GOLD analysis project Ga0315914, IMG submission 203920) | Medicago polymorpha root nodule microbial communities from Los Angeles, California, United States - elongated nodules | ecosystem: Host-associated > Plants > Roots > Nodule | place: USA...
CTACCAACACCCCCCCCCCCCCCCCCTGCAAATTCTAGCAGGAACACTATGGGCCTGTTTGGATTCACTTATTTTTGAACTTATGAAAAATAGCTGATGCAAATAAATAAGATTTTATGTTAATTCATAAGTTCTCGCTAACGGAAATTGTATCTTCATAAGCTTTTTTTTTCTTTACCTTGACAAGCTTATGAATAATACTTAAAAGCTTATTTATTTACATAAGCTAAAAAATAAGTCAATCCAAACGGGCCCTATGTTTTCTATTTTGAATGTAACTTAATAGATTGAGAATAATTGCATAGGAACTATTTATTATATATCTATACTAGTTCATGTATCAAATAAGAGAGAATCAAGTCATAGTTCAGAGACCAAATTGAAGTCATACTCCATGAATAAAAATGATGGATAAACTTTGAACCACAACAATAATCATAATTTCTTCAAATAAAGACAAAGAAAGGAATGCAATACCAATTGTTGACATAATTGCTTCAAGGGCACACGCAAAACAGCATGATCAGGGAAATCCGCAAACTTATAAAACGAAACCACGACAAGAGACTCTACTTCACCAGATTCAACCAACCCAGAAACCGGTATTGCATTATTGGGTCCGGAGTGAGAGAAACACTTAGAAAGCGTCATGCTTTGAAGAGAATGATTGTTGGAGAATAGAGAAAGGTTCTTGAATGAAGGGTTAGGGTTTGAAGAAGAGTAACTTGTTCTTGTTTCAGATGAAGGGGTTGTTGAAGAAGATGAAGATGATGAAGAAGAAGACAGCATCCTTGTAGTAAGAGACAGGAATGGTTGAGGAAGACAAGAATATGGTATGTTCCTGCTGGTTCTCAGAATGGAGGCTGCATTTAGATGTGGTTCCATTGTTTGAAGTGTTTTTTTTTTGTTTTTGAATCACTTGGTTTTTTAACACATTAGGGGCATGGGCTTTTTTGGCTTAGGCTCATGTTAGTTTGAAATTAATGACTATGACTTTTCCCAACCTACACATTTCTCGTGCACCCTATATTTTTCAAAAATGCCTTTGAGATTTTCGGATTTTAAAATTTGAACTGAGTTTTTCCTTTGTTATGGGGTGAAAAAATGAGTTTTCACCAATTCGGATTTTATAATCAGAAAACCCCAAAAAATAGGGCGTGCTCAATGCTTTTTTTTGGATTATAGAATATGAACATCCCATAAACACTCTTATTCAAGGGGAAAACAGTTCGGATTATATAATACAAACTGTATCAGCACAAATTATAAACATGCTTGTAACATGCATAGTCATTTTAAGGATCATATTAATTTTTTCAACTCTAATAATTCTGTTTTAGATCATTGTTAGTTGTTCCTAGTCAAAAAAACGATATTTGGGTTATTTGATCGGATTGCTCCGAAACTTGGCCATAAAATCAGGAAAAAAAATCAAGGATCAAGACTCCTCATAGGGTTTCCGCCCCTCAAAATTCAAAAGTCCATCGTTTAGAGCCATTTTTTGTTTTTTATTTTATTTTTTATATTTTCAGAAAAATCCGAAAAAATTTGCATTAGTTTTATTTGATTTTTAGAATTTTTTTAGTTGTATTTTTATATTTTTCTGATTTTATTTGACATGTTTTTACCATTTTTTTTACTTTTTTTTGTTGTTTTTAAAAGCAAAATTCAAAACTGCTTAAATGTGAGAGATTTTGATTGTTGATTATACATAAGCATATTTCAGATTATAAAATCCGAACTCAATTTGGAAGTTTTCGAGTTTTATAATCCAAAAATCCATGGGCATTTTTTAAAATTTTACAGGATGTGTGAGAAGGTCATAAGGTGGAAAAAGTGATAGTCTAAATTAATTCCGATGAGATTTGTTTGGGGATTTTTCTCTTCTCAACTTTGAGAATTGTTCCTTCACACCTGAAAACTATGTTATTAACTTCAACGACAGTTAACTTACTCTCGCTACCGACGGTAGTTAACTGCTATTGGTTCCAGGTACGCAAACAGAACATCAACTCTGTCAAGAATTGTTGTTTTTATTAAGGATCTAAACTTGCATTTTTTTATTTTCAAACATTCACTACATTCATTAACCACATTTATTCACTCAATCATTTACATGTCTTAGAAAGATCAATTCATTCATTCAATCATTTCCAAAATAAATCCTAACTAAAAATATACAAATTCGCAAAATCAAAATAAATTCTAAAACAATAGAGGACGACAAATGATAATTTATTGTTTAAGTCTTTTTTTTCTGAAACTAACTATAATCATGTTTCCTCCTCTTCTTCTTTTTAAGAAAAAACAAAAAACAAGATAATAGCAAGATCTGTAGAAAGGTCAACCATAAAGTGTACACTATGATCATAATAGACAATGTGCTAGGAAGCTTATGATGGAATCAGATTCTGAAGGGTAGAGCATCTGAACATGACTTCAGTAGCATGAAGGCTCTAACTGGTTTGTTGTCTTCAGAAGGAATTTTGCTATCAGACTCTGAATAGTACAGTTTGTCTTCTTCTGATCACGTGCCGAAACAAACAAGAAAATTCAAGGACAAGGAGAATGTACATGTTCATTCTATTAAAAGCAAATAATTTTTGAATGTTTATTCTACGACATTATCCATAAGAGGCAAAGTTTCAATGTCTATGATCAAGCTTCTCAAAAACTTAATTGATGCGCTGACACATCTTCAACAATGGTTATATCATTCTCTCCTATATAAGAACCTGAGTAGTTAAAAACAAGACTTCTATCATTTTACAAGTGTCATTACTCTGTCAAATTCAATAGCGCACAAACACTAATAAAAATTCTTACAAACTTTCAATCTTAAAATTTCTTAAGTGTTCAGAAGTCACTTGAGCTTAAGTTTCTTACACCTCTGATTGTATATCAAGTGTAAACACAATCTTATTTATTTATTAAACTCTGATTGTAGAAGTCCTTTTGTGTGATGCAAAGGAAGTCTCTTACTGTGTGTTTGAACAAATTACAATCTTCTCTGATTATAGTGAAAAATCTCTTGGAAGTGTAATAACATTGGACTATCCTCGGATTGTGAGGGAACGAGGATAATTTGTTTATGTCCTCTATTTCTCTTTCTCCCTTTCTTTGTGATTACATTGATTTCGTTGCATACTCTGTTTTAGACTCTGATTGAACTCTGCTTGTGATCAGACTTTGAACTATTTTTTATAAACACTTAAAAAAGTTTTTGAAAAAATTAACACAGTTCAACCCCCCTTTTCATGTTTTTCTCACCTTTAGTTGCAATAGCAGTAATGATGTTACCTATCTTCTCGGAATATATGTAATTGTTTAAGCAATGACGTTCTCTTTTTGTGATATATGCGGTTGACTAATTATCACTTTCTTTAATGTTAATATTACTTATATTTATATATTGTGCATTTAGAAATTTAAATTTATATTCAATATTTTATTAAAACATGAAAAATATGATTGTTCAACAGCCGACCCTAGTTTTTTAGTGAAAGAAAATTCAACTTCCCTTTAAACTTTCTTTCTCCTTCATTAATCGAGGAGGGGTGGTTTTAAGTCATTTTTTGACCTAAAATCACTCCTCTACATCTTTTTTCCTCTTTTCTTTCAATATAAATAAGTGGTTCTCACATATATCAAGTTTTTTCTTTTGTGTTTTTGTGATTTTATAGTCTTAAATTGTGGCGTTGTGTTGTTAGTCGTCTTGTGCGGCGTTTGATTTCGCGTCTTGTCGTGGTGTTCGTTTAGTTCCTATTGAAATATCGACATTAGTCAATTACAAATTCAATCAATGATTTGGGCGTCAACGTTGCAGATGCGGAAGCATGAGTATTTCGGTGACTTAGTTTTTATCATATTATTTGTAGGCATTTTGACGTTGTATGCTATTAACTTGGGTGTTGTGAGTTTGTTTGCAGATTCATCCTTTATGTTTTTAACAATGTTTGTATCTGATGTGATGTACTCTATCAATTTGAATGAATGAATATTGTTTAGTTTTTGTCAAAAAGAAGTTATTAAAATATTTCAGCCGTATCGTATCTTAAATTTTAAAATTTTCTTGTATCATTGTATCGGTGCCGTATCACATGATATCGTGTTATTAAGTATCAAAGCTATAGTTTAAAACCTTTATTTACCTTATCATTTGAGCATTTATTTTTTTTACAACGTTACCTTTCCTTATCTCTCACGGTTCACGTCAAATTCAACTTCACAAGTCGATATCAACTACAAGTTTTTTTCAAGTCTTTCTTTTCATTTTGTGTGATAAAAGGTCTTTCCTTTTATTTATTTTCGTCAAATTTAATTTCATTCACGTCATTTTTTTCAAGTTGCTTTAAAAGTCTTTACAACTAATTTGGTAAGTATTTATTTATTTTTTGACAAAAATAAACAATATTCATTCATTCAAATTGATGGAGTATATCGATACAATACAAATTCAAATTCGGTAAAAACAAAAAGGATGAATCTGTGAACAAACTCACAACATCCATGTTAATAGCATAAAACGACAAAGTACTTATGCTACAAATATGACTAATATGACTATATTAAAGTCTCCGGAATATTCATGTCTCCGGATTGCAACGTTGACGACGCCAAAGTCATTTTCATTGATCGGATCTGCACTTGCTCAAAGCTAATCTTTCAACCTGAATCAAATAAACACTGTATACTAAGACAGAAAACCAAAAACACACCGCACAAAGACGGGAAATCAAAACAAACAGAGTCGTTTCAGAGACGACGAAATCACAAAAACAAACAAAAGAAAACAAAAAATATGTGAAATCAGTTATTCAAATAGGATATAAGGAAAAACAACTCTGAGAGGTGATTTTTGGGTCAAAATTAACCCTAAATCACCCCTCTGACAAGAAGATGAAGAAGAAGAAAGAGGTGACGGCTAGGATTTGAGAAGGAGAGAAGAGAGAGGAAGAGGAAAACATTGGTAAGTATTTTATTGAGTACACTATCATGGATGTAAGTATTTTATTAAGTATTTTTTTATTTTATATTAGTAGGATGTTATATTTTTAACTCTATATATATTTTTTTACAAAATAATTTTGTCTATATTTTTGTTTTGTGCATTTTATGTGATATTGTATTATATGAACCTTTTTATGACTAAATTTATTGAAGCTTAACACTTATGTTTTTCAATTTACTTTTACAAGTTCTTAAATAAAATGCTTAACTGTGAAAAAGTGATTGAGATTTTGTTTTTAATTTATAAGTGATTTGCGACTCGTTTTTCCTATCAAAAACTCATTTTATGTAGACGCTGGTACTTCGATTGCTAGAATTCTTTAGTGATTCGCGACTCGTTTTTCCTATCAAAAACTATTGTTTATACATAGAAAAATAACTGTAAAATGCTAAACTGCCATGAACTTCACTTCTTCCATCGAAAACTGCTTGTCCCCCACATCTTCAATAAGAAAATTGCTGCTTTTGAATTTGAATTCTTTTCCCTTCGACAGCAAGTGCTTGGCTTCTACCAATCTTTCCTCTGAATACCCTTTTGTCGAACTTCGAAGCTATTGAACTCTTCAATATGCTAAGTCTCAGACTGTGTTGAAATATTTATGATGAAGAAGGTAACTTTATTTCTTAAAAAAACAAAAGTCAACTCTCATGAACTGTATTATTTGAATCTGTCAAAATTACATACTAAAACCATTGTAAACACCTAGACAACACAAGTGATTGTGAAAGAAAACCATTGATGACACGAATAATGTTTACTCAAACCTTTTCTTAACTGGTGTTTGAAATTTATTTAGATATCTACCACTTGTATATTGATATATTTAATTATTTAAGATTTTCTGTTGAGAAATTTACTATATTTACATGTGCTTTTTCTAGGAAGCTTACACGTACAACATTTACATAAAAAATAGATTGAATTGAGAAAAATATTTTTATGTGGAAAGGATTATGTATTGCCAAAGGATTATACCCTTGCTCATATGTAACCTATATAAGCCGAAATGTCATACTCGAACATTGTAATCTAGTACTATGTAACATGAAAGAAGTAATAAAGAGATTTAGAAGGAAGAGGCCAACAAAGCTATGGAGATATATATTATCAAGGGTTAATAGGTCTTTACCCCCTGTAATATAGGTCATTTTTGATTTTCCCGCCTGCAAAATATTTTTTTTGATTTACCTTCTGTAAAATATTTTTGGTTTGATTTACCCCCTAGTAGGTCAAACAAAAACCAATTTTATTTTATTTTTTCAAAAAATTTCGTTTTTGTATGGTCTATTAGAGGGGTAAATCAAAATAAAAATATTTTACAGGGGGTAAATCAAAAAAAATATTTTATAGAGGGAATGAACAATTTTAAAAGAGAGAAGAATAATTTTCTTTTTATAATTTGTCAATTGTTTGGAGCTCCTGCCCAACCTCAAGCAAACCCATTGGCCACTACCTACTACTAATGTAATATTTTAAATACTAATTATTGAGTATGACTCATGTGTACACAGAAGAAGGTTAAGGGGCGGAGAAGGAGCTAACATACAAAGAAGGGGGCAAAGAGGCAATATACAATTTAGGGATATTATTGTAAATTGATCATCATTCATTTCTTTTGTGAAGTGATAAAAATGTTATGTGATCTGAAGAAACTTTTTCGTGCAAGTTTGAATTGAGATTAACTTCTCTTAAGACTCTTGCAAAGTGACCAAAAGTCCTCTTCTTCATTGCCTCATCGAAAGTCAAAGGAATGCCTAAAACTCCTGCAATTTCAAACAAAGTTGTGGGCTACCAATACTCATGGGCAAGACCATGCAAGCGTATCCATGTCTAAGCGTTAGTATGCTGCACAATATTTAGATTAAAATCAGCGGTCCAAGCAAATGTCCTAAGTAATCCTGGTGAATGATTCCAAGAACATGGGTCATACTCATAAGAAAAAGGGTTAATTAAGTAAATAATCCCTATAAATATTCAAAATTTTGTTTTTAGTCCCTACAAATTAAAATCGCACTTTTTAGTCCCTATAAAATTTTCCGTCAGCATTTTTAGTCCCTATAAAATTTTTCCATCATCATTTTAGTCCTTGTCAAAAATTTCCATCAAGATTTTTGGTCCCTAAAATGCTTAAGGAAAATGTCACAGCGACTACAAAGTGTGATTTTATTTTGTAGGGACTAAAAACAAAACTGTGAATATTTATAGGGACTAAAAACTTAATTAACCCTAAGAAAAAACACTATTTTATGAAGAAGAAAAAAAATGTATTTATGAAAAAAGGCTTAAAAAACACTAATGCATACAAGAATGAAACAAAATTAGAGATAACATATAAGAAAGAGAAATCAACGAACTAACTATAAGCAGGAAAACTCCCTTCAAAAAAAAAACTATATGCAGGAAAACTAAAGAGCATATAAGAAGGAAATGGGAAAAAAATACAGGGCATAAAAATAGAGAATTTACCAAAAAATAAATAAGAATATAGAAATAAAAAGGGTTTGAGGGTACAATTGAAATATTGTCGATAAAGGTTTGTGGTTGAGTTATTGAAAAACTAGATCTTTGTTCATAATTGAAATATGTAAGATCCATTTGATCTTACAATATGTTGGACAAAAGAGAATTAAAGAAGAAAATATTTTTGCCCTTTGAATATGCTCATGAAATAGCGAAATTGATAAAATAATATTAAGAATTGATATATTAGAGATTATCATTGATATAATACATGTGAAGATGATAAAAATTTATTATTGTGACTTATGACAATTATGATATTTACAACAAACGAGTTCTAACAATACATATAAATTAGAGGTATTGTCGCCTATGCCATCTCTTTGCATATTTGACACTTATAATTTGTGCTCCACACAATTTGTTCATTTATATTATGATTTTTTTTTTTTTATAAATAATCGTTATATTTGTTGATGACATAAATATAATAATAACTTTCAAAGAGCTTATGAATTTTTTTTCATCACAAAAAGAGTATATATTTTATTGTTGTAGCGTTGGCTTCCTTTGTGTGCGAGTTTTTGGTAAATTACTTTATACATTAATGCAATTGTTTACGTTTTACGTATTTGATTCAAGAGTTCATCATACATATGATCCTCGTTCTTTCTATAAGTTACATTTAAGTTTTTGCAGAAAAAAAACACTCTATCTCATTGAGTGGTTTGTGCTTTTCATGTTGATTCTGCAACACTGATATATCTTAGTAGAATTTGGTATCAATGAACTTGGATAAATCATTATTAATTTAGAGTTAATATACCATTTGATCAATTGAATCGAGAACTCGAGTTTTCAATTTCTAAAATCTAGTGCATACAAAAATTTGTATCCTAACATGTTAACTCTTCCACAAATGTCCTTTTATCGATGAGTGTTAATTTATTATCTAAATGTGTCTTGTTGATAGTTCAACTACATACACAATTAAAAAATAATAATAAAACATCATATTTGGTTATACAAGAAACTAATGTTAGTAGTATTTCTGAAACTACAAATTAAAATTATTGAAGGCTTCAAAAGAACAAATATATTGTTACGTGGGAGAATATAATTACATATTGAGAATGATTATACTCCTGTAAATCTCATTTTATTAAGTTTCATGGATATTCTTCTAAACTTATATAATATTTAAACGAGAGACAAAAAAAGATGTTAAACATCTCTATATTACGAGATATATTTTGGATAAAATAAGTGTATTGAAAAAGTTACATGTCTCTTCCTTTTGATTATACTACACTTTGTATTAGTGCAATTGAATCACATATTATTGTAAACTAGAAGTTTACAAAATCATATTAATTTTGTTGTTCGCAAGATTGGTTGGGTCATCGTAAATCTATTATGACGCGAAGAAAAAAAATTGTTAATTTTTCTTGTGGATACGTATTGAAGAGCCAAAAAAAATTTCAAATCTAATAACTTTTGTGCATTGCTAATTTCCAAAGAAAGTTGATAATTTAAGAAAAAATTTATTTCACATTTGAGGATACTTAAGAACCAATACATCCATAATGATCAAATGCATGTTTATTGTCAACTTACAAACAAAAGTTTGTTAGATTATTTTACTAACATCTCATTTTCCTCATTTGATTTGTATTGAGCGTATATGAAAATTGATAACAAGATACAAAAATTCTCATCTTCTCTATATTTGATCATCTTCTCTATTTTTATTCTTGTCTTTTTGTTTTTGAGAAATCTTTTGATCTTGTCATTTAGTTTATTTCATATAAATCATAACAAATACATGATTTCTTATTATAACCTTGATATGTAACATTTTTTTTAGGCAACTTTGATAAGCAGAGGTTATAATTTTATTTTTTTTGAGAGGAAGTAAAGGTTATGATTTGTTTTGTATTGAATTGATAATTTGTTTCAATATATATCTCATTAAATTAAATAAAATAATTTTTTTAAAGAAATTAAATTAAATAATATGTAATGTAAATAATTGCTGTACTTTATTTTTTTGACGGCAATTGCTGTACCTATTTTGACAAATCTGTCATTCATTTAAAAAAAAGTACATAGAGGTATCGTCACCATTAGCATCATAGTCAAACGTCACCCTAGGCTTTTGAAAGGCAAAGTGAACCACATATATCTTCATGCATTCGACAAAACTATAAATGCAGTTAAAAATCACAACAATATCAACAAAATACTAGTAATAACTACTCCCATAATATGTGCCACCCTAAAGAAATTTCTTTATCCTTTTCCTAAAACTCTATTTAAATTTTCAACTACTAAAATACTTATTTATATTTTTGGTGTTCACTCTTTGGTTTTTAGAGGGGTGGTTATAGTAATTTATGACTATATCGAGAGGTAAATAAAGTTTAACAAAAAAATTGTTGCCAAAAAAAATTAAACTTGGATTTTTTTCAAAAGATTCGTTCTTAAGGAACTCATTAAACACTGGAGTACAATAATTAAGTTGGAATAATTATTCAGTAATGATATTTGTACATCTATTAAAAGACAACTTTAGTGACAAACTTGTTTTTCTCTCTTTTTATTGATCAAAAACAATGAAGAGAGAGAAATAAAGAGATAGAATAATAACATCATGTGAGTATGAGAGAGAAAGTTGTCACTAAATGATTGTACAAATATCATTTCTCATAATTATTTCCTTAAAAAGAAAAGTGTTTTATTATTAAAAAAAAAAAAAGCTTATAGTATTCCTTCCGTCTCAGATTAGGCGTCCAATTTGAGTTTTGCACGGTCAATAAGAAAATTATTAATAGTGTCATTTTTAATGACAAAATATATATCATTTACTAAAACACCTTTATTAAATATAGGTAGTGGAGTAGATATAGATGATTGAAATGCAATAAATAAATGTATGTTAGTGGAAAAAATAATAAATTCTATAGGTAATATAAAATGGATAAATAATTTAGGACATAAAAAAAAAAAGGAAAGAGACGCCTAATGTGAAATAGAGGAAGTATTTTACATATTTGTTGCAACCAAATATAACAGGAGGAGGTAGTATAAAATAAAATATTTTTGATATCAATATTTTTTTAAGGAATAATAAATTATTTACTGTTCTCAATCGTTAATATTAAAATGATTAAAAGGAATAAGTTGGGGATAACTTATTCGAGGGGCAGTCGAATAAAAGTTTAAAAGGAATAAAAATTTAATTTTTTGAAATATTTAACTTAAAAAAGATATTTACTGTATAATTTGATTTACTTTATAATTTAATTCAAAAGGAATACAAAATTAAATTTTTGAAGTATTTAACTTTTGGGTTAAATATGTTTTAGTTCCTATAAAATTGAGACCTTTTAAGTTGAATCCTTTCTTAATTTTAATAGTTTTTTAGTCCTTATAAAAATTTATGTACTCGGTTTTGGTAGACATGTTAAGAACATTACTAAAAGTTCTTTCACAAAAAAATATCTCAAAATTTGATTGGTTACTTTTATTTTGAACTTATTATATTTAAAAAATTCATATTTAATTCATTTTATGTTAAAAAATTCTAAATTTTATTAAATGAACCTTCTGTAATGTTTCAAACTTGTCTAAAAAAAACCGTTCAAAAACTTAAGAGTTTAAGGATAATAAAACTAATTTTGTTTTAGTAGAGACTAAAATTACATGTAATATGTTTTTTGTAGCGATTAAATTTAAGAGTTTAATATTTTTTTCTAGTGGCTAAAGTTCAACTATTAAAGTGAATAAGTTGAGAATTCCAAGCTTTAACCCTAACCTTTGCATATATATATATATATATATATATATATATATAATATTATCTTTACCAACTAACTTAATCTCATAATATGTTTATTTCTACTTGTTATTTGTCTTCTAATATAAGACAACTTTCAAAATCTTACATGTGTTAATAATATATATTTTATAAAGTGAGGTTCATATAATGTATTGTGCAACTTTGTTCCAGAGTTTTATGATAAAGAGACGGAGCTGGATTATTTTGTTTTACTCAATTTATTATTCCTCCTGTTATAATAAAAAAGTGTTCATTATTTCTCTAGTTTCACATCTCATTATCATATGCATTCATAGCTTCTTTCTTTTCCTTTCTTCTCTCCTCTTCCCTCAAACAACACCCACCCACTACTTTTTTTCTTGGAAAATTAAAATTGACCAATTATATTTTGTAAGCCACATACATAAAATGGATAATAATAATATCCCTGAAAGTGTGAGAAAGAGTGTAATAATCAAAGAACTTGTTAAGGGTCAAGAAGCTGCAACCAAACTCAAGATTCTTCTTCAGAATGAGAATCCCTATGGAGCTGATCATCTTGCTGCAAATGTGCTGAGATCTTTCACTGAGGCTCTTTCTATTATCTCACAACCAAGAAGTGATGATTTTCTGAATCTGATTAAATCTGCAGATTCTATTAATGAAAGTAGGAAGAAAGGAAGAAGAGGTTGCTACAAAAGAAGGTTAATCTTAATTATTACTCTTTTTGGTTAAATTAAGTTTTTGTTTTTCATATGTAAGTAGGTCATGACATTTTCCAAGTTCGTAGAAAAAGTCAAAAACTCTTTGGTTACAGTGCAATGATTTCATGAAATTGGGAACTATACGGACGTACAGACAGATTTGGTTTGAGGCGTACGGACAGATTTGGTTTGAGGCAATAATCTTCATTTTTATTTTCTTAAAGCTCTATTAACGAGTGCTCTCGGACACTCTTTAAACATGTTCAATTAAGTAATTATTTTTTTTAAAATATTAAAGTTTTCAATTTCCATTGTCCTAATTACACAAACTTCCATAAAAATTTACCTTTCAAAATTCTTAACCAATGTCCAGGAACACTAGTTAACATTTACCTTTTTTTAATAGGGAAATGCTAACCGGTGCCCCCGGGGCACTGGTTAAGGATACTAAAAAAGGAAATTATATAGTAATTATTGCATTGAAAAGTGTGTAATTAATCCATAAATAAGTCAACAAAGTTTCCTTTTATGGTAATAAATTTCTTTTTTTTGTATGCTTAACCAGTACCCCAGGGGCACCGATTAGCATGACCCTTTTTAATATTAAGTAAAGTTATTCTAGCTATAAGGAAATTTGAAGGTAAAGTTATTTATATTTTGATATATTTATATTTATATAAAAATGAGTTAAATAATAAAGTTGAACCATATCACTCTTAAGAAAAATAAAGTTGACTCTCAAAATCAATTTTAGAATCTAAAGTTTCAAATTATAGCTTTAAGAGTGAGTCAAAGCAAAGAGAACCGAATTTAGCTAGTCAAATCTTTCTCAATTGCTTACATTTTAGACTACTTAGGCTTTGTTTGCGAGTTTTGAGGGGAGGGGAAGGAAAAGCTTAGGAGGGGAGTGGAAGGGAAGGAAGGGAAGGGAGAAAGGAGGGAAAGTCTTCCCCTTGTTTAGGAGTTAAAGAAACCAACAAGAAAAGGAGATCGAGGACTTATGTAATAATTTTACTATTTTACAATTTTTTTCTCTTAAAATAATACATTGTGTTATACTTTGTAATTTATCTTGTAAATTATAATTGAAATTTTGAATTATTATGAAGACAAAATTGTCAATTTGTATGTTTAACCCTCCAAAATCCCCCAATTTGGGGGAACTTTGAAATTCGACAAATGAACCCCTTCAAACCCCCCCAAAACCTTTCCTTATTTTTTTAAAATTCCCAAACAAGAATTTACCTCTCCATAAGCCTTTCTTCCATTCTCCTCCCCTCCAAAATCCAACTCGCAAACAAGCCTTGGTCATTTTTGTGCAAAAACTTACTTCAACTTAAGAAACTATTGATTTGGTCAAAGTTAATTAGTTTATATCTATTTTTAAATTAACTAATCAAAGTAAAAGAGGTAGGAATGCAAGTCCATGACCATGATAGTATATATATTTAGGGTCTATTTAGGATTTTAGGAGAATAGAGGATTTTGAAAGGAAAAAAAAAAGGAAGGATGAAGTTGAAAGAAAGCTTTGGGAGGGAGGGCCTTGGGTGATTTATTTACTTTTTTTTGTTAACCAAAGTCTCTCTAATTTGGTGGAACTATTTATTGGAGGAGAATATTAAAGGATTTTGGAAGGCTTGGACAAATTCTAGAATATGTTGTTATAATACTTTTAATATCAAAAATATATCAATCATTAACATTCATTTATTCTCTACAAAAACACCATTTTTTTTAAATGTAAAAGATTTCTCTATTTTCCCTCTGCTTTTCTCCCTCAAAGTCTTTCCCTTACCCTCCAAATAATGTGAAGCGTAATTGTTTCAACCAAATAATGTTGAAATGCAAAGATTGCTTAGAAGGGACATATAAGCGACCAATCTCATACACAAATTAGAGTCCGTTTGAATTGACTTATTTTTAAGCTTATGAAAAATAGTTTATATAAATAAATAATATTAATGTTAATTCATTAGTACACCCACTAACGAAAATTGTATCTTCGTAAACTGTTTTTCATAAACAATTTTGACAAGCTTTAAGAATAATATATAAAAACTTATTTATTTGCATAAACTGTTTTAAACAAACTAAAAAATAAACTCATTCAAACGGACCCTTAGTCGAATAACCAAAAATTAGAGTGGAATTGTGGTCGGTCAAAGTAATGGTTTGCAGGAGTACTTAGGTTTGCCACATTTTTGTCTAAATATCGATTGTCTAAATAATATTAGAGATACCAATTAGTAAAAATCCATTTTATCAGCATTTACTTACATTTAATCCACTTTAACATTTGAAGTAGATAGGGAATCCACAACCACAAAATAGTTTTTTTCATTGGCATAATCACTTTAAGGAAGGAATACCATTGTTGATGGTTATAAGTAGGGATGAGAGTAGACCAGACAAGTCTACAAGGGCCTACAACCTAGTATATGATAAGCTAGGTTAGATTAGACATTTTTCTTAAATAGAGAATGCTTATACTTTTTTAGATGTTTATTGAGGTAAAAAGGTCAGGCCACATGTCATAAAAAAAGTCTCTTAGACTTATATATCAAGCTGACCCACTTAAGGAATTATGAATAATAATATTACTTATATTATTATATTATATTTTGAACTTTGAATTAAATTATAAATTTGTTAACCTTTTCAGTAACTTATTAATCTTATTAGTATACATTAATTTTGAGTATATTCAATTGTATTATTATAAAGTAGAATTGAAATGCGATATAATATATGATCAAACCCTCTAAAAATTCATGTTAAATATAAAAAGTAAGTTTAATCTCGATGGTCTATTAATTTACTAGTCTATTTAAATTTAGATCACATTATATCTAAGGATGTTACTATGAAATAGACTTTTAAACATGCTAGCTTACCATAACAAACTATCAAAATATCAGACTCATACCTAAAATGTAAGCTTATGATAGGCTACAAGTCAGACACATACATTAAATTTTTCACAGGTCATACTCAAACCTTGCAAACCATAGCTCGACGTAACCTATTTTCATCCCTAGTTATTAGTTGAACTACCGGACCAACTTTCTAGTTCAACATCCTAACTCGCCATGTGTATATAGATATATATGAATGGGATCTTATGTTTTTAAAAAGGGTCTTATGGTTCCGACAAATAAAAAAAGCGGGGCATTGTCTATTTAAAAAAATAAAAGGGTTAATAGTACCCTTCTGTGATATAGGTCATTTCCGATTTACCACTTTTGATTTTTTTAAAAACTATACTTTGTAGTTTAAACAAAATCGTGTTATCATCATAATTTTTTTTTCTTATCCACCGTAATACAAACATGGACTTATATTATTTCTCTATTCAAACAATCAAACCATTTGATCAATCTTAAATGGATCTGATGTATTGATTATTAGCTCATGAAACTTTGACGAGTGTTATGCAGTGAGCCAGTACTATTTTATAGATTTTGGATGTTATTGAATACTCTATATTTTGCATGAAATAATGATATGCATTGAACATTCAAGTTAATTGTTTTCCACAGGAAGAGTGCATCTGAGATATGGACCATAGTTTCCCAGACCATTGTTGATAATCATTCATGGAGAAAGTATGGACAGAAGGAAATCATGAATTCTGAGTTCCCCAGGTAGTTTTTTTTTCTTTTTTTTTCTTCCTTTACGTGCAAAGAAATTAAAATAGAAATTTATATGTGTGCATGATTTATATTTTATACATTATTTAGTTGCATGATTCTGTAAATAGAAATTAAACTGACATTTGTAGCAAGGGAGGCCTAGTAACAGAACCAATCATGTAAGCCTATGCAAGTGATCATTCAAAACACCAAAGTACATTCAAGAAGATTTATACGCTTATATATAATAATACAATTGGTAGTGTTTTCAAAATTACACCAAACTAATTGGTTTAATCGGAGGAAACCAAACTTTTTTTTTTTAACAGCAAATGAATTTTATTTAAGTGTAAATAAGTATAATAGTTATCATGCCCACAAACCGAAATTAAGTAAACAACTCATAGTACAACTTTAATTTTCATACCCTCGTTCAATACCCCTCTGTCCAATTTTAACCGAGTCATTGATTCATTTCACATTTATTAAAAAAAAGTGTATAAGTGAAAGAGAAAGAAAAATGATTTTGAGTGCCCTTATTAACTATTGGTGCATTCTTCTTTATCATAAATGCAAAGTAGAATATATTGAATTGGAAGTGGTGAAAGTAGTATTAATTAGTGTTATAACTGAAAAAAATAATTAATATTGTATTGAAAAGTGAAATGAGTCAATTTTTCTGGGATAATATTTTTTTTGCAAATGACTCAGTTATTATGGGACGGAGGGAGTATATCATTTTCTCTCTATCTCGCTATTATCTTCATATCACTTATTTATCACATTTCATATCGTTTTCTCTATTTCTTTCTCTTTTTTTTTTTTGGAACAACAAAGTTTTATTAAAAATCAAATCCTTGTACAAGAAGAACAAGGACTGAGAGACAGAAACTACAAAACAAAGGTGCTGTACATTGGCGGAACACTCAAAAGAAAACCATAACAACACCAATACAAACATCACATAAATCGAGGGATACCTCACTCAACACACCAATAGGAACTCAAACCACCAAAACCAAAGTCAACACCTAAATCAAAGCTAAATCCTCAAATTTTCTCGTTATATTTGTACATCTTTAATTTTCATACCCTCATTCAATATATCATTTTCTCACTATCTCTCTATTCTCATTACATCACTTATTTATCACATCTATCATATTGCTCTCTCTATTTCTTACTCTCTCTTAATGTAGAATGGATAATGGATGCACAAAAATGGTTTTGGTTAAGTAAAGGGTTACTCAACCAACCCCAAATGTCATAATTAGAAATTTTCAAACCTCCCTAATCCAAATACTTAGGACAAAATATATTAATACATCAAATTGACAAACTATTTTGTCTGCAAGTCCTAGCTCGCTCAACTGACAAAATGCCGAAATTGTTAGACTGGACGTCATGATTGGTTTTACCATTTCGTCTATCTACAAAAAATAAATAAATAAAAAATAAATAAAGACACGGAGTTCCCCATTTTTTTATAGCTAAAAACCATTTCCAAGGTTGATTTTTATCAAATCTACCACCTCTTCTACCACTGAAACCTCTTCTAAATTGCCCACAAAACCGATTGCCAAACTGTCAATAACCCTAGTTTGACCAAACTGAATTTTGTGGTCAGTGCACTGATTTTATTTGTTTAATTACCTTAATCAATTGTGGTTAATTAGATTCAATAAACTGAACTAGACATGGATTAATAAACTAAAAAGTCACTTTTTTCAAAAATATACCTCACAGGAGTTACTTCAGGTGTTCACATAAAGATGATCAAGGTTGCCCAGCAACCAAACAGGTGCAAAAGACACATGACAATCCTGACATGTATCAAACTACATACATTGGCGTCCACACATGCAACACCACTCCTAAAGCAAGTACTTCTAATGAGGCAATATTTGTGAATTCTGATGCTGAAGTAACACCAACACCAAGCCTAACTATAAAACAAGAATATCTCAAAGAAGAAACTCCGAGTAATGTTATGGAATGTGATGATAATGCAAATGATATGCTAGTGTTTCAAAATCTAGCACTGGAATTTGGGGACATTGAATTCAACTTTGATGAAATTTAAGCTGTTGCTTCAATGCTTTGATTAGTGTCTAATTAAGCTTAATATTGATTAATTGTTGATACTAGTATTAAATTTGATCATCTTATTTATCACTAGAAATTAAAGGGTTCTTCCTACAAAAAAATATTTCGCTTAAATACACTTTTGACTATCAATTCTCATGAATAGAAAGCAAGTTCTCCGAATTCTGAAAACGAAGGTGCTTAAATGCAGATGTGATAGAAAATCAGATGAGTTGCTTGATGTAATTAGCAAAGGGTCTCATGTATCAAACTCTTCTTCTTCTTCTTCGGCTTCTCATGTATCAGGCACGGCCATGCCTGATATTTTTGCATAAAATCTTTATATTTTTTGCCTTAAATCAGCTCCAAAAACCTTTTCTTTTGCTCCAAGACTCAATCTTTCACATATTTGTTTTTGAAATTAAATAACAAGCAATTGAAGTAACAAAGTTCTAGAAATTGAATAAAAACACATAAAATCTAAATAAAATAAACTAAAATAAATACTTAAAAACACTAATTATTAACTTATCAAACTCTCCCATACTTGAATTTTTGCTTGTCCTCAAGCAAAAGGCATAAACTTTAGCAAGATTAACAAAATTAACATATGACAACATGATTAAAAACTCTTGTCTCCTCCAAAGCTTTGTTCTAAGCGTACACTAATCACAACTTCAAGCATTTCTTATGATCCTATTCAATCCAACAACAAGTCTCAAGTGAGTGTGTGGGTGTGTGTAGTCCAGCTTTTTCTTGCTCCTGTGTAAGAGATATTATGAGGAAACAGGTTCTAACCTTAACACTAAACCAACGAAGAAAAGTTCTTTCTTCATTTCATATAAGAGAGGTGAGAATCATTTTGGTCTTTTGACAATTATAGTTAAGAAGGAATTAGATATCTGAGGAAGGGATCGAATCTGGAGAATTTTAAAACAGGGGACCAATTCTCTAAGCATGTGAAATAAGAGCACCAAAATTGCAATTATGCAAATATATTTTTAAAGTGGATAGATTTTATTTTCATGTTTTTAGATACAAATGGAGCAATGTGTATTGTTGTAGGTAACCAAAATGGAACACTATGAGCATCCTATAATTGGGGTACAAAACCTAAATAAAAAACAAAACATTCTATAATATTATCTCTTCACCAACCATTATTCTTATTGTTTCTTCATTACAACAACTCAAAAGCATCAGTATTGCTGGTCACTTGGTTTGGTTGCTTTTCGAACACCATTCCTCCATACCCATATTGTTGCACAACTAACACAGATGAGCCCGAACCAAAATTGTTTGATGCTAAAATATCCCCTAAAACTCCAAGTTCTGGACAGTCACACCATTCCAATAAGTTTAAAAAGACTCGAGTGTTCCTACGATTTCCTTGTCCAACTATGTATAAATCGCAACCAATTTTTTCTATCTCATTGAGGGATGTGGGAATATCTTCAGCAGAATGGACATCAACTTCTGAATAAGATATAGAATCATTGTTGTTCATCGTTGTCAATCTAAATCCATTCACATACTCATCATCTAATTCCTTTTGCTTCTCACTATCCATTACAATAGATAATATACCCTTTGCTTCATCATGACTTGTGGTGTCCACTATTGCAGCTTTATCAAACAGGAGCATCCGAACCACTAATAATTTGGTTCCTAAGTGTCCTGTCATCCTCCATGCAACAGCTAATGCTTCACGATCATCAGGACCTCCAACAAAGATCATACAAATACGAAAATTCATTTTTGATACTGACCCAAGATTACGATCAACAAATAATCCCACAGAGCAAGGTGCACTTTCCATCACATTCAAGTTTATATCTTTGAACGCAACATCAGTTGTTTCAAATTCACCTTCCGAACTTAGTTGTTTGTGGAATGGAAGGAGAATCAAGCTTGTATGTTTTTCATTAACTAAATTGTATACGTCTTCGTGAATGGTTGCATATTCTGACACAATATTTAACGTTTGGACTCTAATAGCATCATATGCCTCTCTCAGTGCTTCAAATTTATTGTTAATGCTTTCTAACTCTATCTGGGATCTTGTAAGATTTTGTGTTCCAGATTGGCCACTAGGCTTCTCCATATGAGAAGCAACAAGTGCGCCATCACGTCCAACGAGTTCAACAAGGTAAAGTGCAAAAACATGCATAGGGGAAAGTCTAGTGGCATTGAAAGATTCAATGAGGCTAATAACCCCTACAGCCTGACGAGTATTATGAACACATGCTAGAATCCTAAGCTCTGCATCAAGTCTGAGCTTTTGTATAGTCTTTAGCTTGTTCTGCTCATATCTCTTTTTCGGCTTGTATATGCCATTTATGACAGGAGCTACCACTATAGTCATTAAAATAACTGCTGATGTTAAAACAACATAGGTTGGTGGAGTAATAATCTGAAATCACACATTATAACAAATCAAAGATTAACCATTTATAATTTTGAAGTGTGAGTTATTAAAAAAAGGGAGGAAATTAAATAATAATTTTCAAGTAGATCAATACCATTCTATCCCATGAAATGTTGAGCATTATTAATGCAACGACGCCCTTGGTATTGAGAAGCAAGCCTAAAGCAAAACCATCTCGAGTACGCATGCCAAACAAGTAAGTGGAAAACAAAGTGCTTAAAATCTTTAGAACACATAAAAGGAGTATAATGATAAGTGTAAAGGGCCAATTTGGTTGATGGAAAACGGGCATGAACATGAGTTTCATTCCACTGCCAATAAAGTAGATCGGTGCTAGAAACCCACCACCAAAATCATTAGTCATTGATGTGACCATGTCAGCAAATTTACCGTGAGGTAAAATCAACCCGTATACAAATGCACCAACAACGTCATGTGTGCCAAGAATATCTGTTATGTATGAGAAAACAAAAAGTCCCATCACCACAAAGACTAATTGATTACCATCCCATTCATCTCTTTCTGTCTTCCGATCAATGACCTTTACAATTATAGGATGCACCACAAAGATGCAAATGAAAACAAATAGTACAGTGCTTAACACTGGGTATATTGCACTTGTAACATTAACTGAAAATGGAACAAAGAATATGAATAAAATCCAAGCATATGTGTCACTGATCATAGCTGTTGTTAATGCAATCTTACCAAGACCAGTATAAAGAAGTTTGAGCTCAGAAAGGGTGTGAGCTATAACTGGAAAACCTGTCACAGTGAGAACTAAAGTCCATATTACACAAGCATTTGTTGTATTTTCTTCAAGTTCAGATCCATCACCCTTTCCATAAAAATTTCGATGTAGAAGGTATAAAGGCGGTCCCATCACCATTGGAAAAATGATTCCAAAAATTGCAATAGTTGCAGCTTTCTTTTTAACATGTAAAATGGTATTCAAGTTCATCTCTAAACCACTTAGGAATGCATAGTATATGACACCAATATTTGATATAACTTCAATGTTGATCATATTACTTACAGGGAAAAGGTACACGAAAGAAGATGGGAAGAAACTCCCTAGGCTTTGTATTATAAAACCAGCCTACATTTAACAATTGAAACACCCACAAATTATTACAATAACACATTTTTCTTATAATATAATCAAATATATATGCATCCAATCATTGTGTTTGTATAAAAAAAAGGTTAGATATATGAAGAAAAAAAAACATTTAATCATTGTGTCACTTTGTTAGATTAATGGTGAAATGCTTCATGCGGTCCTTTAAGTTTAATGTTTATTACATGTCAATCATTTTAATTTTTTTTGTTTCAAATTGGTCATTTATATACTCAAGTTATTACAAGTAAAAAAAAAAAATTCTATTTTTAATTTTACGTGAACATAACTAAATATAAATAATTTTTAATTCATTTTGATATTGATCAAAATTAATTTTATAAAATCAAATTATTAAAAATAAATTTTTATCATCACCTACAAAAAAAGTTAATACAACTTTTTCTGGGAATCAATTAATACTACTTATTGAGTCAAAAATAAAAATTTATTACTACAAACAAAATAAATGGTAAATTTATATACTTACAGTGATATGTGAAATGATGCGAGGTTGATGAAGGGGTTTACAGATAAAGAATAAAAGGCGGGACAAAAATACGACCATGATAATTGTTGCGGCAATAGGGGGGATTCCGGTTTTCATAACATTCCCAGTTTTCCATATTTGATTGGGATTTATCACTTTCTCTTCAAAACATGCAGGAAGAGGTGTGTCAATCTTCTTAATTAATTCCTCCATTTTTCTATGATTCATTCTTCCTCTGATATGCGACTTTTAATTATGTAAATGTTGTAGTGGTCTCTTCTATATATATTGACCTTTACTCATTTGTGACAACCAACAAGGTAGATAAGCTTAATAGTTGTGTTATTTTCATATGCATGACGATGTAAAGAATCCAAATATATGAGAAAACAAACTACAACCATATTTTTAGTAAAAAAAAAAACTAGTATAACTATATTTATCTATTTGAGGTGGCATTTAGCTTGTTATTAGTTATGATTTCCTAACTTTCCTATATATATTCTCCTACTTAACATTGCAAATGTGCAACAATGACACCTTCAAACAACTGTAAATTTCTTTTCTATTTTTCTTGGTATGTAACACGTTACACACACACAATACAATTGCCATCTGTCAACTCATAAGTCAATAGGATTAAGGCCCCGTTTCGATAAACAGCTTATATAGATGCTTATAGCATTAGGGCTTATAACATTAGAGCTTACATCATAAGCTCTTATACTTGATAAGCTATTTATGTTTGGATATGTACA